>JAAGKN010000295.1_pt1 | contig 133718 bp, 100 predicted proteins | sample 6206371 | NCBI WGS metagenome assembly JAAGKN01 (sample SAMN11533720, study PRJNA540317) | gut metagenome | isolation source: fecal pellets from male and female animal of same cohort | host: Peromyscus leucopus | place: USA:CA | collected 2017
GTGGACATCACCATCACGAGCATGAGGAAGAGTGTTGTGGGCATCACCATCATGAGCATGAAGAAGAGTGTTGTGGACATCACCACCACCATCATGCAGATGAAATTTTTAGTTCTATAGGATTTGAAACAGCTAAAAAATATGATTTGGAACAATTAAAATCTAATTTGGAGGCGATGGCTACAGGAGCTTATGGAGTTATTGTTCGTGCAAAGGGGATTGTTTGTACACAGGATTCTAAATGGGTTCAATTTAATTTGACTCCTGAAGAGGTGGAAGTTTTACCTTGTAATGCTCGTCCTATTGGAAAAGTTTGTGTGATTGGTTCAAAGATAGATGAAACTTTAATTAAAAATTTATTTTAGAGGAATAGTATATGGTAGAGGTTCCAATTTTTATTGTAAATGGTTTGTTGGATAGCGGAAAAACTTCATTGATTAAGGAAATTATCGAGAATAATGTCTCCTATCAGACTGGAAATACCTTATTGGTTATTTGTGAAGAAGGGGAGGTCGAATACGAGGATGATTGGCGAAATGAATTTAATGTTCATATTGCTTATGTTTCTTCTCAAGAAGAACTGACAAAAGAGTTTCTAATTTCCTTAGATGAACAATATACCCCAGGACAAATCGTACTTGAAATGAATAGCTTTTTTGATTTAGAACAGATAGAATTTCCCGAATATATGCCACTTTATCAACAGATTACATTGTTAGATGCATCTAAATTCGCTTTATATTTTACAAATATGAAGCAGATTATCAACAATTTAGTTAAATATTCCTCACTAGTTGTTTTTAATCGTTGTGATGGAGTTACGGAATTGGCAACCTTTAGAAGACAAATTAGGGCTTTAAATAAGGATTGTCAAATTGGCTTTGAGGGAAAAAATGGTCAGCTTACTTCCATGCTAGATGAGGATTTACCTTATGATATAACTAAGGATACCATTCTTCTAGAGGAAGAGGATTATCCGACTTGGTATATTGATGTGTTTGACAATTATGAAAAGTATTTAGGGAAAACCATTCGTTTTAAAAGCTTTGTTCGAGATATTCTTCCAGAGACTATTGTGATTGGGCGTAATGTAATGACCTGTTGCGAGAATGATATTCAGTTCTTAGGCTATGAGGTTATAGATGAAACGGGCAGTATGGTATCTATTGGCGATTGTATCTATTTGGATTGTGTGGTTACGCATGAGTATTCTAGCTTTGCGAAGGAAGAGGTTGTCATGCTTCATGCTAAAAAAATAGCTAAGCTTCCTAAGGAAGAGGAAAAAATATTATCTTTATAACAAAAAATAATTTTAGAATTGCACTACGATTTGAAAAAGTAGTGCTTTTTTGTTGTTTCTTAGCAGAAGATATGGATGTCAATTTATTTATTTTGTGGTATACTTATAAATGGTGATGAAAATGGAAAAATATTTTGATTCAGCTTCTAATGAGCAAACCATCCAGATTGGGCAAACATTAGGAAAATTTTTAAAGCCAGGAGATGTAGTTCTTTTAATTGGAGATTTATCTGCAGGAAAGACGACCATAACAAAAGGTATAGGTCAGGCGATAGGTGTGAAAAAAATAATTAACTCTCCAACCTTTACCATTGTTAAGGAATATCGAGGGAAATTTCCTTTATATCATCTGGATTTATACCGTTTAGATGGTTTAAACCAGGATTTTGATTTAGAGGAATATATAGAAGGAGATGGCCTTTGTGTGATAGAGTGGCCTTATCAGGTAAAAGAAATTCTTCCTAAGGAATATTTGGAAATATTTTTAGAGCGTTTAGATCAAAATAATCGAAGAATCAAAATATCATCTCATGGGAAGCGTTATGACGAGGTTATAGAAAAATTATGAAAACATTAATTTTAGATTCTGCAACAAATCTTTTATATACAGCATTACTTATAGATGACCAAATTGTTTTTGAGTCCTATGTAAAGGGAAAGAATGACCATGCAAGTGCCATTTTAGTGGAAGTAGAAAAGGCCTGCAAGAAAAAAAATATAGAGCTTAAGGAATTAGATAAGGTGATTGTAGGATATGGTCCAGGTTCCTACACAGGTGTACGTATGGCCGTTACTGTTGGCAAGATGATTACTACTATGGAGCCTAAGATAAAGCTTTATACGATATCTACACTCTTTCTAATGGCAAGTGGCTCTTCTGGAAAGGTTTTAGCCGAAATTGATGCAAGGAGAGGGAATTGCTTTGGATGTATTTTAGATATGTCAAATGGGTGCTATTTGATAAAAGAAGGATTAATAGAAAAGAAAAAGCTTAGAGAATCCTCCTTTGATGCTTGTGTGAATGAAAATGAATTTCTAGTAAATCCTTTTGTGGTAGACCAACAGGCGGTTTTGGTGGAAGAACCTAGAACCTTGGTTCCAAACTATTTAAGAGAAACAGAAGCGGAGCGTAATATCCATGCTTAGAAAATACAGCAAGCAAGATATTTCTACTATGGTTGAGCTTGAAAAAAATAATCTTGCTTCCTCTTTAGAAGAAGCTTATTATTTACAGGATTTAAATAATTCCTTGGCTAGACATTATGTGTGGGAGGAAGCTGGCAAGGTAATTGGCTTTATTTCCTCTGTATTTGATGGCTTTTCCTTAGAGATATTGAATTTTGTTATTGACAAGGCTTATCAGTCAAAGGGCTATGGGACTAAGCTTTTAGCTTCCTTTCTAGATGAACTAGTTCCTTATGGGTTAAATCATGTCTCCTTAGAGGTAAGGCAATCCAACACCAAGGCCATCGCACTATATCAGAAATTCGGATTTAAGACTATAAGAGTACGAAAGCAATATTATTCTAACTTAGAAGATGCATATGTCATGCAAAAGCTTTATGATGATAAGAAGGATATGATAGAGCTAGAGGCCATATTGTTTTCTAAAAGGGAAGGAAGAAAATTTACAAGCGAATTTAAGGAACGATATTGTCTAAACTACTACGACCTTTTTGATTATCCCGTTTCCAGCTTAGAAGCATTTCCTTTTACAGAATATGGTCTATTTCTTACAAATTGGTTAGATGAACAGTTGTTTGAAGGATTTGATATTTCTTCTTGTGCACTCATGCATGTCAATGCTTATCATTTTCACAGCTTAGTGAAGCATAGGCATCCTGTTGTAGAAAACTATCTTTTAGATTATCAGGAATTCAACTATCACTCTAACATAGAATATGGAGAAGACTATGCACGGAAGTATTCAATATTTAGTTTTGGAAAAATAAAAGAGGGAAAGGCGCTGCTTTTATCTGTAGTTAAAAATGACCATACAGTGGGAACTGCTAAGCTTCTTTTCTACCATCATAGTATCTTCATTTTAGGACTTTATGTTCATCCCTCTTATCGGAATCAAGGAATTGCTGCTTCTCTTATGGAGGAATGCATTGAGATTGCCAAGCGGATGGGAAAAATCGAGGTTTATCTAGAGGCAGAGCTAGACGATACTCCGATTCAAATGTATGAGAGAATGAATTTTAAAACGATAGAAATTTATTATGAAATGCTGAAGGTGAACGAATGATCAAAACCAATGTGATGCGGATTTTAGATCAAAACGAGATTGAGTATGAGACCTTTGAGTATCCACATGAGGATAACGTGTGTGTGGATGGACAAGAGGTTGCAAGACTTTTACATCAAAATCCAAAAGAGGTATTTAAAACTTTAGTGGCAATAGGAAAAAGCGGAAGGTTTTATACGTTCGTCATTCCTGTAGAAGCTGAATTGGATTTAAAAAAGGCTGCTAGGGCTGTAGAAGAAAAAACTGTGGAATTGATTCCGGTAAAGGATTTACAGAAGGTCACGGGATATATTCGCGGTGGTTGTAGTCCTATTGGAATGAAGAAGCAATTTCTAACTATGATAGATCAAAGTGCTCTTACAAATTCTTATATCTTTTTTTCGGCTGGCAAGATAGGCTATCAGGTAAGGGCAAACCCCTTAGATATTCAAAAAGCTATTTCAGTAAAGTTTTTAGATCTTGTAAGATGACCTTCTAAAAAGAAAGAGAGTGGGCTGGTGAGAAGAACTCACCAGTTTTTTCTTATAAATTTATCAAGAAAATGCTTTTATTGGCTATTTTTTTTAGGTTAAGTATTGTATAATATGTATATGTTTTTTAAGAGGAGTGTTACTTATGGCAGAGGTTAGTAATTACATTAAAACGCTTATGGCAGAGGATTTAAAGGAAGGAAGGGTTCAGGAAATCATTACTCGCTTTCCACCAGAGCCTAATGCGTATTTACATATAGGACATGCAAGAGCTATCATCACTAGCTTTGAATGTGCAAAGGCTTTTGATGGTAAGACAAATCTTCGCTTTGATGATACCAATCCTACAAAGGAGGATGCGGAGTATGTAGATGCAATCCAAGAGGATTTGAAGTGGCTTGGCTATACACCAAACCATGTCTTTTTTGGTAGTGACTACTTTGAAGCAACTTATGATAAGGCTGTCTTCTTGATAAAAAAGGGACTGGCCTATGTAGATGATTTAACTCAGGAAGAGATATCAAAGTATAGAGGAACCCTGACAGAGCCAGGTAAAAATTCCCCTTATCGAAATAGAACAGTTGAAGAAAATTTAGATTTATTTGCAAGAATGCGCGCAGGTGAATTTAAGGATGGAGAAAAAACACTTCGAGCAAAGATTGATATGGCAAGCCCAAATATCAATATGCGTGACCCTATCCTTTATCGTATTATTCATATGCACCATCATCGTCAAGGAAATCAATGGTGCATCTATCCAATGTACGACTTTGCTCACCCATTACAGGATAGCTTTGAGGGAATTACGCATTCCTGTTGTTCTTTAGAGTTTGATAATCATCGTGTTTTATATGATTGGGTTTTGGCTAATACGGATGTTGAGCATATTTCTCATCAATATGAATTCGGACGTTTAAATATCACTGGAATGGTAATGTCTAAGCGGTATTTAAGAACCTTAGTGGATACGAAAAAGGTAAGTGGCTATGATGACCCAAGAATGCCTACTCTTGTTGGATTAAAGCGGAGAGGCTTTACAGCTGATGCCATTAAGAACTTTGTGATTTCTACAGGATTATCTCGTGTGAATTCTACTGTGGATTATCAGGCATTAGAAGAAGCTTTGCGAGATGACTTAAAGCTTAAGGTGTTAAGACCAAGTGCAGTCATTCATCCAGTTTTAGTTGTAATTGACAATTACCCTGAGGGACAGGTAGAGTATATGGATTGCCCAAACAATGCGGAAGCAGAGGAAATGGGAACTCGGAAAATAGCTTTCTCTAAATATGTATACATTGAGAGAGAAGATTTCATAGAAGAAAAGCCAAACAAAAAATGGAAGAGATTAGCTCTTGGGGTTGAGGTTCGCTTAATGCATGCCTACTTTATTACAGCTACAAGTGTAGAGAAGGATAGTGATGGGAATATCACTACAATCCATGCGACCTATGATCCACTTACTCGTTCAGGCTCTGGCTTTGACGCTAGAAAGCCGAATGGGAATATTCACTTTGTAGAAAAAACTACAGCTATTCCAGCAGAGTTCAGATTGTTTGAAGCTTTACTATTACCTGAAACAGAAGAAACAAAGGACTTGGATTTTATGGAAAGATTGAATCCAAACTCTTTAGAGGTGTGTGAAGGCTTTGTGGAAGCTTCCTTAAAGGATACAAAGCCATTAGATCATTATCAATTTGTTCGCAATGGCTACTATGTTACAGATAAGGATAGTACAGCTGAGCATTTGGTATTTAATTGTACTTGTGGATTAAAATCCTCATTTAAATTATAAGATTTGTGGGACTGCCTAGGCAGCCCCTAATTTACGTAATATAAAAGGAGAAGCTTATGTTAAAAACAGTAAATTTAGGATTACAATATGGTTCAAGAAAGCTCTTTGAACATGTGGATTTGACCTTTACTAAAGGTAATTGTTATGGAATTATTGGCGCCAATGGTGCAGGTAAATCAACTTTCCTTAAACTTTTATCTGGGGAAATCGAATCTACAACAGGAGAAGTTATTTTAGACAAGAATGAAAGAATGTCTGTTTTAAAGCAGGATCAAAATGCGTTTAATGACGAAACTGTTGTTAATACAGTTTTACTAGGTCATCCTCGTTTGATAGAAATTATGAAGGAAAAGGATGCTTTATATTCCAAGGTTGATTTTACAGAAGAGGATGGAATAAGGGCTGCTGAGCTAGAAGGTGAGTTTGCTGAGCTTGGCGGCTGGGATGCTGAATCAGATGCTGTTACCCTTTTAAATGGAATTGGTGTCTCTGAAGAGTTTCATTATTCTATAATGGGGGATTTGGATGCTAAACTAAAAATCAAGGTTTTGTTAGCTCAAGCCTTATTTGGCAATCCAGATATACTTTTATTAGATGAACCAACGAACAATTTAGATTATAAATCAACAAGATGGCTTGAAAATTTCTTATTGAATTTTGAAAATACTGTTTTGATTGTATCTCATGACCGGCATTTTTTGAATAATGTTTGTACACATATATGTGATGTGGATTTTGGAAAAATTAAGCTTTATGTTGGTAACTATGAGTTTTGGTATGAATCTAGCCAGCTAGCGCTCCAGCAGGCTAAGGACCAAAACAAGAAAAGTGAACAAAAAATTAAAGAGCTTCAGGAGTTTATCGCAAGATTCTCAGCAAATAAATCTAAGTCTCGTCAGGCTACCTCTAGGAAAAAGCTTTTAGAAAAGATTAAGATTGAGGATATAGAGCCATCCTCAAGAAGATATCCATATATAGGATTTAAGCCAAACCGTGAGGTTGGTAATGATATTTTATTTGTTGAAAAGTTATCTAAGCCAGGACTCTTTGAAAATTTGACCTTTTCTGTAAATAAAAATGATAAGATAGCATTTTTGGCGGAAAACTCAATGATCATAACAACGCTCTTTAACATTTTATCTGGTAAGGATAAAGACTATACAGGAAAATTCAAATGGGGAATCACTACATCGGTTGGATTCCTTCCACAGGATAACAAGGAATATTTTGATAAGGAGTGCAGCCTCATTGACTGGTTAAGGCAGTATTCTAAGGAAGACCAAACGGAGAGCTTTATTCGTGGTTGGTTAGGAAGAATGCTGTTTAGTGGAGAAGAATCCTTAAAGAAATGTAATGTGTTATCTGGGGGCGAAAAGGTTCGCTGTATGTTTGCTAAGCTGATGTTGGAATGTCCAAACATTCTCATGCTAGAGGATCCTACGAACCATTTGGATTTGGAATCTATAACAGCTTTAAATGAAGGGCTTACAGCCTACAAGGGAAATATTTTGTTTTCTAGTCATGATGCAGAGCTTTTAGAGACTGTTGCGAACCGTATTATATCCTTTAGGAAAGATGGAACCATCATTGATAAGATGACAACCTATGAGGAATTCCTGGATTCCTTTGAATAAGGATTTCTTTTATTAATTTTCTTTTTCAAAAATCTTCAGGTGATAATCATATGACGACAAGACCGAAAATTAAAATTCAAGACATTTCGGAACTGCGTAAAATCTTAAATGAAAAGCAGGAAGCAGCTACTCAAGTTCAATTATGTGAATATTCTCTTTTACTGGCAAAGCATATTTTAAAAGTCGCTTCGTATGAGGATTTAAATAATCCTATCCTACAGCTAGGATTTACTACAAATGAAAGCTGGCAAATTGGCCAAGCACGGGTGTATGATATTAGGCAGGCAGGATTTCAGATTCATCAGTTAGCCAAACAATGCCAACATGCTCCTACACAAGCCGCCTTAAGAGTGGCAGGTCATGCGGTTGGAGTTGCCCATATGCGACAACATGCAATGGTGGCCTCAGATTATGCAATTCGAGTTATGAACTTACTATACCCTAACGATTATGAGGAGGTTCTGCAAGAAAGAAAGTGGCAAATCGATTGCTTGGGCAGAATAGTCAAAGAATCCTTAAAGGATTAAGAGATAAATAAGGTTTATTTTTTATAAAATTTAAAAAAATCGAATAAAAACGAAATTTAAAAAACAGTATTTTATCTATTGAAAAAGAGTAGGTAAAGTAATATTTGATATGATAAAATTAAATTGTCATTAAGGACACTTAATGCAAACATTTTTAAAGGAGCAATTGACCATGTATTACTTTCGTCTAAAGGAAACGATAGACGTGTAAGGAGGTAGCTAGGGTGGAAAATCTAGTCGCTTTGATCATCATTTTACTATTGATATATTTGATTGTTCGAAGCGGAGGATCTTCTAAGAAGTAGCTATTATATCTCGTCTTTTGTTTCTTTGAAAATGAGAAAAGAGCAGGATACCGTCCTGCCCTTTTCGTTTATCAATCTCGTCTGTTGTCTCTCGACATCTATATTATAAACTAAAATACTAATAAAAGCAATCTAAAATTTTTGATTATATTTCACTCTTATATACAGATAAATATAGCTACTTTATCACTACAAGTTTAAAAGAAAACCATAGGAAACTTCTTAAACAAGAATTCATATAAAAACAAGAGAAAGAATAGACTATAGATATTAGTTTATGGTATAATTGATACATCTTATGAGACTATCAGTTAAAGGAAAGGAGGGTTACCATGCTAGAGGAATTAAATGAAAATCAGCGTTTGGCTGTTGAAACAATAGATGGACCTGTGATGGTGATGGCGGGAGCAGGCTCTGGTAAAACAAGAGTTCTAACCGAAAGAATTGCATATATCATTAATCAAGGTATCTCTCCTTATGGAATCTTAGCAGTTACTTTTACAAATAAAGCTGCCAAGGAAATGAAAAAACGAATTGAACGTCTTACAAACTTTGAGACTAAATTCATGTGGATTTCAACCTTTCATAGCTTTTGTTCCCGGCTGTTGCGTTTAGAAATAGAACAGGGACTTCCTACCTATAACAGGAATTTTTTAATTGTTGATGAGGATGATAGCTTAAAAATAGTGAAGGATATCATGAAGGAAGCCGAAATAGAAGGCTTTAAGCCAAAGAGAATAAAAGATTTAATTTCTAAGGTAAAGAATTTTCCTTCCTTTCGTATATCCGATTCATATTTAAACCAACTTTATACCTTTGTTTCTAGAAAATATGAAGATTATCTAAAAGATAATAATATGCTTGATTTTGATGATTTAATTTTAAAAACGATTGAGTTATTTCAAATGAATCCCGATATTTTAGAAAAATATCAGGAGAAATTTCAATATATTTTAGTAGATGAGTTTCAGGACACCAACGACTTACAATATAAGCTGATGTTTATGTTATCAGCCAGATATCATAACATCTTTGTTGTTGGAGATGATTTTCAATCTATATACTCATTTCGAGGTGCTAGAATAGAAAATATAAATCGATTTCGAACAGATTTTAAGGAACATCAATTGATTTTATTAGAAGAGAATTATCGTTCTACATCTCAGATTTTGGATTTGGCAAATACCATTATAGACCATAACCCAAATCAAATTAAGAAAGTGATGTTCTCAAATAAAAAAGAAGGAGCATTACCTTTTTATTATCAGGCTTCTAGTGAGCGGGCAGAAGCGATGTTTGTCGTAGATAAGATTAAGGAATTTCACTTATCTGGGGATAGCTATAGCGAATTTGCCATCATGTACCGAACAAACTATATTTCGAGAATTTTTGAAGATACTTTGATAAAATATCAGATTCCGTATAAGATTTATGGTGGTTTATCCTTTTTTTCTAGAAAGGAAATAAAGGATATGATTGCTTATCTACGTGTAATTATCCATCCAGAGGATGACTTTTCCTTTACACGTATTGTAAATGAACCTAAGCGAAAAATAGGCTCTGCCCTACTAGAAAAGCTTCATGTACATGCGGTAGAATGTGAGACCTCCTTGTTTGATTCTATTCCTACCTTTGTGGCTACTGGTGTGGGTGTAAAAGCCTTAAAAGAATTTCATCAGATGATTACCTCTATTAAAGAACAGCTCAATGGGATTCCCTTAAAGAATGTGATTGATATCATCTTAGAGGAATCTGGCTATAAGGCAATGCTAGCAGTTGAAGATGAGGAACACGAGCGAATTGGCAATATCTTTGAATTAAAAAATGTTTTAAAGGAAACTGATCTTTCCGTAGACGGAGACAATTTTGATAAATTAAATAGTCTTCTAAACGACCTTTCCTTGCGAACAGACCATGAGGATGATACAGATTTAGATGCAGTAGTGTTAACGACATTCCATCAAGCGAAAGGATTAGAGTTTAAGACTGTATTTATGGTAGCCATGGAGGAAGGTATTTTCCCAAGTGAGTACCATTTTGATGACCTAGATATTGAGGAGGAACGTCGAATCTGCTATGTGGGAGTGACTAGGGCTAAGGACCGACTTTATATTACTAATGCCCTATCAAGAATGCTATATGGTAGAACAGAGGCTACTACTCCATCTCGCTTTGTCAAGGAAATGGGCAATATTCATTTGAAAAATATATCTTCTGATTTTATAAAGAAAACGACAACAGATTTTAGAGAGCTCTTAAAAAAAGAACAGCATAAGAAAGTTGAAGCAACAGAGGAAGATTATAACCTTGGAGATAAGGTAGAGCATGTTGTCTTTGGTAAGGGAATTATAGTAGCTGTTGGTAAAGACAACTCTCTTAAAATTGCTTTTTCCTCTCCAACTGGAATTAAGACCTTGATGAAGAATCATCCTTCTTATCATAAAATTAAAAATTAGAATCATCTTGTTTATATTAGTCCATAGTATATAGATTAAAAATTAATAAATAATAAAGCTCAAATTCTTTAGAAAATTGGGCTTTTTAATTTTTTCATTCGAAAAAAGTTTTACAGCTGTCCAGTACCTATAAACCTGTAAAAAGTATAGATAAAAAAATACTATAAAAACGTTGGATTTCCAATTTTAAAAAGCTAAACCCTTTTGGTTTTCTGTAAAAAACTCCCATTTGCGTTCTAAATGGTGTAAAATTTAATAAAATTAATTAAGTAGTTGATAAAATTAATTAAAATATTAAAAAAATTAATAAATTATGTTGACAAAATTAATTTTAGAATTATAATTAAGGTAATCATAATGATTATTTTAAATCTAATGATATAAATGCTTTATGTTCAGGAGGCAAATATTTATGAAAAAAGCGAAGGGAAAAGAACTGAAAAAACAATTATTTGATCCAGAGTATATTCAAAATGTTTTAGACGAAAAAAATATAGCTGGTTCTATAGAAGCAGAAGAATTTCATTGGAAAAGAAAGCTGAAAGAAAGGTAGGAAAAGAAATGAAGAAAAAGTTATTAGGAGTATGTCCGGTATGTGGAGAACATCTTGCGGTCACAGAGCTTTCCTGTAAGGATTGTGGTACAACATTAAAGGGAGAGTTTAGATTATCTAAATTTGATTATTTACCGAATGAGTTACAGGAATTTGCGTTAGTCTTTATTAAGAATGCAGGAAATATTAAGGGAGTAGAGCGAGATTTAAATGTCTCTTACCCTACTGTAAAAAAGAATCTTGATGAGCTGATTCGTAGACTAGGCTTTTCTACGGTCCTTACTACAGAAAACATTGTAGAAAATGAAAAAATGACAAAGGAAGAAATTTTACAGGCTCTTAAAAATAAAGAGATTACATTTGAAATTGCAGAAAAGATGTTAAAGGAGATTAAATAATGAAAGAGAGTTTTTTAAAGGAATTAAGAGAGGCTTTAGAAGCCAAGGGAGTACAAAATATTGAAGATATTTTAGATACCTATTCATCTAGATTTGATTTAGGATATGAGGCTGGAATGACGGATGAAGAGATTTTGGATATGTTAGGTTCAATAGAGGATATTGTTTCTAGTTATACAGAAAAAGAAATCTCAAAGAACAAATATAATATCACTTTGGAGCTAGTTCATTTTTCCGATTTTGAAATTGTGAAATCTAAAAATCCAGGAGTTGAATTTGAAATGGATAGACGGGCATTAGAGTATGTAAAAATCATTCGTGAAAAAAATTCAGTTTCATTAAAGTCTAAAAAATCCAGAAATGGTAGATTTGAAGGTCGAATGTATGTGGGAGAAGATGTAGAAATTGACAATTTAGTCATTAATGCTTGTTCTGTGGATTTGAAGGTTGATTCACTATCTGGAAAATCCTTTGTTATCTCAAATAAGAGCGGAGATGCTTGCTTCAATAATATTGATGCTGAAGATAAGGTTATTATCAGTAACGTATCTGGGGATATGAAATTTAATGGACTGACTTCTCAAAATCTCATCGTCAGCACTGTAAGTGGGGACATAGGTATTAGAGAATTAGTTTGTGATCGGGTTCAGATGTCTATGGTATCTGGAGATATTGCCATTCATCGTAGTAATGACGCTGCTTATACAATAAATAGTGTGAGTGGTGACTTTAGAATTGATAATGAAATTGATGAGGATAAAATAAAGGTTACTTCTTTGTCTGGGGATTGTTATGTCAATGGAAAACCACTTAGAAAAAATTTATCTGCACGTATACAGGATGCATTTAAGAATATGAAGTTTTAATTTTAGGAGGGGATTGATTTGAAAAAGTCGGGATTTTTTAAGACTTTGTCTCAACAATTCAAGCTGATACGTGAGGGGCATCAATCTTATATTTACTTTTTGTGGATGATCCAAGCTCTGTTTGGCGGTATTCTTCCTGTAGTTGGAGTTTTCTTTACTAAGCTCATCATTGATGTCATACTAGAAGGAAAGCCTGAACAAGAGCTGATTATTACGGTTAGTGTGCTATCTGGAATCTGTATTGTTGCATATGTTGTTCATAAATTGATTGAGTCTTATTTATCTGCAAATTATCTAAAGTTGAGGAATCAGGAATTTTTTAAACAGATTGATTTATATAATCGTGTCGATTATGAAAAGATTGAGAATGCTTCATTTCAAGAAGAAATGGAGGCGGGGTTTGAAGCCTTAGATAGTGATGGCAGAGGCTTTCAAGCTGTATATAAGGATTTAGAGAATTTATTTGTGGGGATTGTAAGCTCCATTCTCTTTTGCATCATTCTGTGTTTCTTTAGCTATTGGTTAGCTATTGTCTGTCTACTGAGCACTCTGGTTACGGCACTTGCCAACCAGGGAGTTGCTAGATATATGGAGAAAAGAAAAAAGGATAGGGCACACACCTCTAGGCAGACTAGGTATTACAATAATACCTGTTGTGATTTTTCCTATGGTAAGGATACTAGAATTTTTAATTTAAAGGATTTTTTGATTGAAAAGTATCGCCAAAAATCAAAGTCCTATGTGGAAGTGATTAAAGATATTAGAAATAAGGAGTTCTTATATGCTTTATTAGGGCTTCTTACCTTGCTAATTCAAGATGGATTGGCTTACTTCCTTGTGATACAGGCCTATTTTGATAAGAGGATTACCTTGAGTGATGTGTCCTTATATGTTTCAACGATTGTCGCCTTTACAACGGTATTAAGAAGCTTTACTCAAAACTTTTCCTTGTTAGTTAGCAATGTGAAAATGTCTCAGTTTTATTTTGATACCTGCTATAATCAGGATTCCTTTATTAGTACAGGGACCTATACAGACATTCATTTGTCAGAAGCTCCTGAAATAGAATTTAAAAATGTTTGGTTTAAATATCCTGGAACTGATAAATGGATTTTAAAGGATTTTAATTTCAAAATTCAAGCAGGAGAAAAGTTGGCTATTGTAGGTACAAATGGGGCAGGAAAATCTACGATTGTAAAACTGATTTGTGGTTTATTTAAGCCTACAGAGGGTGAGATTTTTGTGAATGGGCGAAATGCATTAGAGTATGATAAAAACGCCTATTATAAGATGTTCAGTACAGTATTTCAGGATTATGAGATATACGCTTGCTCCGTATTGGAAAATGTGATTGGACCAGATACTCAGGAGGAATCCATCCGCTTTGGAAAGGAATGCTTAAAGCGAGTAGGATTAGAGGAAAAAATAGAAGAGCTTCCTAAGAAATATGATACTCAGCTACTTAAAATAATAGATGGAGAAGGGGTGGATTTATCTGGAGGCCAAAAACAAAAGATTGCGATTGCAAGGGCGTTATTTAAAAATGGAAATGTAGTTATATTAGATGAACCTACCAGTGCTTTAGATGCCCTAGCAGAGGCTGAAATCTACCAGTCCTTCAACGACCTAGTTGAGGATAAGACAGCTATTTATATTTCTCATCGGCTAAGCTCTACAAAATTTTGTGATAAAATTGCATTCTTTGATGAAACGGGCTTAAAGGAATATGGAACTCATGAGGAACTAATGAAGCAGCATAAGGGATATTATGATATGTTTGTGACCCAAGGAAAATATTATCAGGAGGAGGCTATGAATCATGCCTAAGCAAAAGCATATTCTTTCTAAATTTACTAAAATAGCCTTCAAGGCCTATAAACCATATTTCTTTGTTCTCTTCTTTAACACACTTGTCACTTCAGCAACTACCATATTCTCAGCCTATACACTATCCTTATTAATTCAAATTTTAGAACAAGGTGATTTTCAAAAGGCTGTTTGGATGGGAGCTATCTTGGTGGGGATAGAGGTTGTTTTAGCGTTTTTTGGTCATTACAGCCGAAAGCTATTGGCCGTTCATCAGGTGAAAATGACAGAAGCCATTGATCGAACCATTTCTGCAAAAATACTTTCTTTGCCATTTCAATACTTAGAGGATCCATACTATATGGAATTAAAAAAGAATGCTCAAATGGGAGTGAATAATATGGGTGCAATCTATTCTTTGATGTGGTCGATTACCCGTATTTTATCAAGCATGATTTCTATCTTTGGTCTTGCAGCTGTGATTGTAAGCTTTGACCCAATTTTGATTATTATTTTAGTAGTAGGAATTCTCTTAAATATTTTAGTAATGTTCTGTTCTATGCGGTTTCAGGTCAAGCTTTATAAGGATTTATTACCCATCAATTATAAATATGGGTATTACCTAAATACATTGATGGCTTCAAAAAATTGTAAAGACTTTCGATTATATTCCATTCAACAGCATTTATCTAATAATCTAAAGAAATTCTCTATTTTGACTTATAAAAATTTTGTGAAGGCTTGGCGTAAGCTTGGCATATTTGAGTGCTTTATTTCCACGATTCGCTATGTACAGATGGCAATTGTATATATTCTTGTGGGTTTGAAAACTTTGGCAGAGCATACTCCAATTTCGGCTTTTTCGCTTACCATAACTTCAGCTATTAGCTTTTCTGATTGTGTTTCACAGATTATTGCGTCAGGTAGTGATTATATACGAGCAATCCAGTACATTACCCCAATGATTGAAATTATGGCTGTGAAGGAAATAGAAGACGAAGGCAACGAACAGCTTGAAGAAATAGAGAGTATCACATTTTCTCATGTGTTTTTCAAATATCCAAAAACGGAGAATTATATTTTAGAGGATATCAGCTTTACGATTCATAAAGGTGAAAAAATTTCTGTAGTTGGATTGAATGGCGCTGGAAAGACAACCATCGTCAAGCTGCTTTGCAGACTTTATCATGTTTCATCTGGGGAAATACGAATCAACGATATACCGATTGAAAACTATGAATCAAAGCACTATTTAGAAAAAATAAGTGCAGTATTTCAAGATTATAAGCTATTCTTATATTCTATTCGAGAAAACATTTTACCAAAGGGAGAAACTTCTGAGGTTAAAAAAATTTGTGAGGATGTAGGGATTAGTGAAAAGATAGAAGAACTACCGAAGCAATATGAGTCTGCTTTATCTAAATCCTATGAGGATGATGGTGTAGAGCTTTCTGGTGGGCAGCAGCAGAAGATTGCGATCGCAAGAGCCTTAGCAAAGAATTCAGATTTATTGATTTTAGATGAACCTACCAGTGCTTTAGATCCTTTAGCAGAGGCAGAAATATATGAAAATTTTAATTCGTTAGCTAAGGATAAAACCGCTATTTATATATCTCATCGTCTCTCTTCTTCTGTATTTTGTGATAAAATACTAGTATTAGATGGTGGTAAAGTGAAGAACTTTGATTCTCATGAGAATCTTATGAAGGATACAGAAAGCTTGTATTATAAGCTTTTTACAACTCAGGCAAAGAATTATCATTTGGAAAAGAGTGTTTAATTTTCGAATATCTTCTGTTGACTTTCCTGTAATATAATGTAAAATTATAGATAAAGGTAGGTAGACAAAAATGGAAGAAACAAAAAGAGAAAAATTTACACGATTAGCAGAAAGTAGAATGAATAATGCCTTAAAACAAATTTCTTTAATTGGTAATCTGGCAAATACTAGTGCGTATGAATATGATACTCAAGATGTGGATAAAATTCTTAAAACATTGAGAAGTGCAGTAAATGAATTAGAGGTTACCTTTAAAGGCGACAGCAAGGCTAAAAAGTTCAGTTTATAAAATTGTAGTTGGCTCATTGATTAAATGATCAATGGGCTTTTTTTCTAATACTATAATTTCTTTGTATTTTTTTAGAATATAGATAAAATGAATATAAGAAATATATTAGAAAGCTTGAAATTACTTATATAGAATTGAGTTTAATGCCATTTTATGCAAGTTCTTAATTATTATGAATTAGAGGTAAAAAATGAAAAAGAAAAAATTTTTAACAGTATATATTATATTTGATGAACAAACAGAAATATCTTTACAACACATACAGAATGAAATTCTTAATAGGTATCCTTATGGAACCCAGACTATGGGGATCCCCTTTCATATTTCTTTAGGAAGCTTTCCTTTAGAGGCTAAAGAAGAGCTTGAGAAGAGGATTAAAGAAATCTCCTTAAGCCAGTCTTGTTTTGATATGGAGCTAGTAGGATTAGGAAATTTTAATCAGCAGGTGCTATTTATTGAACCTGAGGTTAATGAAGAGATTGTTCGGCTTCACTCTTTATTTGAAGGAAATTATTCGGATGGGTATCCGTGGCATCCCCATGTCACACTCTACTGTGGTACAACAGAAGAAGTTGGAGCTATTCAAAAGGAGCTCCAACCAAAGATAAAAAGAATGTCAGTAAGGGTTACAGGGATACAGATGGGTGAATTTTTTCCAACTAAATTGCTAGTAACAGAAAATTTCAGATAAGAAAAAAGGTCTCCTTTGATACTGTTCGTTTAGTTAAACAGTATCTTGTAGACCTTTCTTTTTTTTATTTTTCAATTCCACCTACGGTTGGACCATAGGTTGCTTGATTTTTTTCTTCCTCTAATTCATTAGTTGGCTTCAAATTAATCCATTCGGTTTTATCAATAAACTTCCATTGTAGGTATCCATCGTTGATTCTAACCTCAGCGCCTTTTAACTCTGCAAGAGTTGCTAGGTCCTCATAGCTACCAGATGAAAATCTATATTGCACCTTATCATTGCTGATTCTAACCTCAGGTGTTGCTCCATCTGTTGCACCCTTTAGCTCAGATACTTTTTTTAAGTTTTTCCATTCTTGGTCTGTTACACGTTTCCATTGTACATAGCCATTTTCAACTCTAGTTTCAGCATCAAGAGAGATAACGCTTTGCAGGGTTCTCCAGCTAGAATCCTCTGGATATTTCCACTGAGCATCCTTACCAGATACTCTAACCTCAGGTGTTTTTCCTTCCCCAGCGCCTGCTAAAGAAGAAATATCACGTAGATTTACCCAATCGGAGGTAAGGGAATTCTTCCATTGAATCATTGTGTCATTGACTCTAACCTGTGTATTATCTAGTGTATAAGTCTTTTGAAGAGAAGTCCAGCTTGTATCATTTTTAAATTGCCATTGTACTTCATCATTGTATACTCTTGCGTTAACATCTCTAGTATCCTTAATTACAACCTTGCCAATTACATAGTCGCTATATTCATATTTTAAAATATATCGTTTTGTGGTTTCAGTACCATTGATTGTTGTTGTATAAGTGACATAGGCATATACTGGGATAGTTTCAATATTGACAAATAAGAGATTTCCCTTCTGTGGTAAATTTGGCACACCAGAAATGGAATACTCCGCGTAATATCTAGAAGAGCCTGTTGCGGTTTTAGGGCCTGGAGCTACATATCTACTTCTTGCAGAAGAGCTGATTTCTGTTTTAATCCAATCACTGCACATCTGTAGCTTTACAGAAATTTGGTTAGACATATTCATAACCTTTCTTGTATTCTCATTTTCATAAGCGAAGGTTCTGAAGGTTACAGCACCACTATTATCATCATATTTTGTACAGTATAAAACAAAATTGAAATCTTCAATGGTATTTTTGTCTCCATAAATAATAGAGGAAGCATCTAAATCCTTAATATCATTTGCAAAAGGAGTAACCTTTTTGGCGTTATATTCATTTACATAAAGTACTGGAATTGCAATGATGAAGAACAGTACCACTGGAATTGCTACTAATAAAATATATGTTAGCAGGCTTCGTTTTGGAAGTCTTAGCTTCTTTTTATTTTTGTTATTTTCTTTCATAAAAAAAATCACCTCATATAATTTCTTCCATTATACCAAATAATGTAGTTAATTTCACTATTAATTATGATATTTTTTTTATTTTTTCATACCTAATTTGTCACAATTCGTATTTAAAACGGATTTTTGATTGACTCTAGAGCGTAAAATGGGTATAATAAAAATATAATTTCGTAAGAAATTTTATAAACTAACAAGGGGGAAAAGTATGTTATCGACTATATTAGAAATAAGTAGTTCGATTTGGTGGATTTCTCTTATTGTTTTGTTCTTAGGATTAATCATTGGAGCTGCAGTAGGCTATTTTGTCAGAGTGAAAATGCATGAAAAAACCTTTACGAAGACAAAAGAAGATGCTGAAAAAATTATTGCAATGGCAGAAGAAGAGGCCAATAAAAAGAAGAAGGAAGCCCTTCATGAAGCGAAACAAGAAATTGCAGAATTAAAAAATGAAGCAGATAGAGACATTAAAGAAAGAAAAAGTGTGGTTGTTGAGCTTGAGAATAAGCTGAACCAACGGGAGGATACTTTAGATCGCCGTTCTATAAATTTAGATCGCCGAGAAGAAATGTTAAATGCTAAAGAAACTAAGATTGATGAAAAGAAAATTGAATTAGAACAACAAAATAATAAGGTAGAAGCCATTTTGAAGCAACAGGAACAAAAGTTAATTGAGATAGCTGGGCTTACAAAAGAAGAGGCTAAAACAATCATTATGACTCGCGTTCAGGATGAAATGAGCACTGAGATTGCAACCTACATTAAAGAGGAAGAAGAGAAGGCTCGTTTAGAAGTGAAGAGCAAGGCTAAGAATATTCTAGCTTTGGCAATTCAAAAGTACGCTGGAGAAACTGCAGGAGAAAATACAGTTTCCACAGTATCTTTGCCGGTTGAGGAAATGAAGGGTCGTATTATTGGCCGTGAGGGACGAAATATTCGTACTCTAGAATCTTTGACAGGTGTGGATTTAATTATTGATGATACTCCAGAGGCAGTCGTATTATCAGGCTTTGATCCTGTAAGAAGAGAAATCGCTAAGCGTTCCTTAGAAATTTTAGTTAGTGATGGTCGTATTCATCCAGCTAGAATTGAGGAAGTAGTAGAGCGTTGCCGTGGCGAAGTTGAAATGGCAATTCGGGAAAAGGGTGAAGAAGCAGTCTTTAAGGCTGGTATTGGTAAGATTCATCCAGATTTGGTTCGTTTAATTGGTCGGTTAAATTTCCGTACAAGCTATGGACAAAACGTATTGAATCATTCCTTAGAAACAGCTATGATTGCTGGAAAACTAGCCAGTGAGATTGGTGAAAACGAGGTCATTGCTCGTCGTGCTGGCTTATTGCATGATTTAGGAAAGGCAGTGGATCATGAGATAGAAGGCTCCCATGTGGATATTGGAGTTGAACTTGCTAAAAAATATCATGAGCCAAAAGAGGTTATTGATGCTATTGCTTCCCATCATGAGGATGTAGCACCAAAAACCATCATTGCTGTTTTAGTTGCTGCTGCAGATGCGCTATCCTCTGCAAGACCTGGAGCTAGAAGTGATTCCTTAGAGAATTATGCTAAGCGTCTAGAAAATCTTGAGGCAATTTCAAATGGAGTTAAGGGTGTATCCTCCTCCTTTGCAATTCAAGCAGGTAGAGAGGTTAGAGTTATCGTCAATCCAGATGAGGTAGATGATTTATCTACAATATCTATTGCTAGACAGATTAAGGAAGAAATTGAAAATAAGCTTTCTTATCCTGGAACAATCAAGGTTACCGTCATTCGAGAAACTCGTGCAGTAGATGTGGCAAAATAACAAAGATTAGGGATGATGTAGGTCATCCCTTTTTTGTGGGAGGAAAAAATATGAGAATTTTATATTTGGGAGATATCGTTGGTGAAAAGACAATTGAGGTTTTAAAAAATCATTTGGAGTCAATAAAAAAAGAAAAAAGGATTCAGATGGTTTTATGTAATGCTGAAAATGTAACCAAGGGAAAAGGGTTATCCTTTAAACACTATAAGGAATTAAAATCCTTAGGATTCGCTGGAATCTCTATGGGAAATCATACGTTTTCTAAATCCGAAATAAAGGAATATATTATGGATGCCACTATAGCTAGACCTGCAAATCTAAATACCTCCTATGGAAAGGATATATTATATATTCGATATAACCAAGAGGTTATTGCATTAGTCAATTTATTAGGAAGAGTATATTTGAATACACCTTTAGATTGCCCTTTTCAAACGATGAATAAGCTTCTTGAAAAAATAGAAGCAGATAAAATCATCGTAGATTTTCATGGGGAAGCCACGAGTGAAAAAAAAGCCTTCTTCTATGAATTTTGTGGAAAAGTGGATGCCGTTTTAGGTAGCCATACCCATGTAAAAACGGATGATGCAGAGGTTTATCAGAACACCTGCTATATCACAGATATGGGAATGTGTGGTCCTAGACATTCTGTGTTAGGTGATGATATCTCAAGTGTGATAGAGCGATTTAAAACGGGTGTATATGAGCCTTTAAGTGTTTCCTCTGATCGAGAGTTTATCCTAAATGGCGTGATTTTAGATTTAGGAACAACCAATAAAATAGAAGATTTTAAAATGATTGCGCAGGAATAACCCTTACATATTTTAGTTATTATTTTCTATCTGTTTTCATATGCTTAGATAGAAAGGAGTAATTATTTATGGAAATATTAAAAGTATCTACTAAGTCTAAACCTAGTAGCGTTGCAGGAGCACTGGCAAATGCGTTTAAGTCTAAAAACTTAGTACAAATGCAGGCAATTGGAGCAGGTGCAATTAATCAGGCAATTAAAGCCGTTGCGATTGCGAGAGGATATGTTGCTCCAACAGGGAAAGATTTGATTGTTGTTCCAGCTTTTTCAGATATCTTGATTGAAGGAGAAGAAAAAACTGCAATTAAATTGATTGTAAAAGCGATATAATAATTCGGGTTCATAAAAATGAACCCTTATTTTTTTTAATTTAGTAAAGAAATGATTGTTGCAATAAAATCTAAGATGGTTAGAAGGAAATCAATCGACAAAAGAATTTGCTCCCGACTTCTTATGAATAAGTATTCTATTTTCTTTATTATTTTCATGTTTAAAAATATCCTTTCTGCAAATATGCAGAGGATTTATAGTTTAAAAAACTATAAAGTCAAGATAATAAAGAGTTAATTTACCCTAAATTTAAAAAAAATATTTTTTATGATATAATAATAAAGAGAAAAGAGGGAAATTCTAATGGAGTCAAGAGTATTAGAAGCGGCAAAGCGTCATAAGAATGGATACAATTGCTGTCAGGCAGTCATTTGTACCTATGCAGATCTACTAGGAATTGATGAAAAAACAGCCTTTCGGGTTTCCGAAGGCTTTGGATTAGGGATATCTAAGGAATATAGAACCTGTGGATCAGTTTGTGCAATGGTTTTGGCGGCAGGGCTAAAGAATAGTGATGGAGATATGGAAAAGCCTGCCTCAAAATTAGATACATTTGCGATTGGACATTCTATGATTGACCGCTTTGAGGAAATGAATACATCTTCAATCTGCAAGGTACTACGAGGAACAGATGGAATTACGGACCGCTTAAGAAGCTGTCGTGGCTGTGTAATGGATTGTGCCAAAATTATAGAAGAAATTCTATTTGCAGGAGAGTTTGATCCTTATACAGGACCAAAAGAATATGAATAAAAAGGAAGGAAGGAAAGTATATGTTATTTGAAGAGATATCTAAGGCTAGCATTCAAGCCTTAAAGGATCATGACAAGCAGGCAAGAGCTATCTTATCTGTTGTATATGGGAAATTTAAACTAGCAAGTATTGAAAAAGGACTAGGAGCAAACTCCTTAGAGGATGGAGATTGTCTGAGAATTATATCTAAAACAATGAAGGAATTAGAAGAGGAACAAAATGGTTATGAAAAAGCAAATCGTCCTGAGAAGGTTCAAGAGATTGAAGCCCAGAAGCAGGTGCTAAGCAGATTTTTACCTAAAATGTTATCCGAAAATGAAATTAGAGAGGAAATAGAAAAGCTAGAGGATAAAAAAATTCCTAATGTTATGAAGCATTTCAAAACGAAATTTAATGGACTTTGCGATATGGCTGTTGTCAGCAAGATTGCTAAAGAATTCATGTAAGGTCTTGGCCGTGTATGCCATCAGCTCCTAGAAGCTACAAAATCAGCAGGAGCTAGATTCTATGAATTCAATAGTTCTAAAGAAATTTCTATTTTGGCTTTCCAATGGGTTTGTTGAAAATGGGAAGGATGAATATGGAGAAAAGCTGTATATTAAAGAAAAAAGGTAGGTCTAATTTAGACCTACTTTTCTATATACCTTGGAAAGCTTTTTTCTTGCTAGATAGGATGCTTTTTTAGCCCCCTCTTCTAGAATAGTATCAATGATATTACTTTCTTGAATTTCTTTCACCTTTTGCTGGAGTTCTGCAAGCTCATTGCACACAGTATCTGCTACGGCCTTTTTAAAGGTTCCGTACCCAACACCTTGGTATTCTGAAACTAAACTAGCTATACTTTTTCCTGTTAGAGAAGAAAGGATTGTCAATAGGTTTGAAATACCAGGCTTGTTTTCTTTGTCATATTGGATAGTGTTATCACAGTCGGTTACTGCAGACATGATTTTTTTTCTAGTAATGTTTAAATCCTCCAGTAAATAAATGGTTCCTTTTTCGGATTCGGATTTAGACATTTTTTTATCTGGGCTGGATAGAGAGTTGATTTTTTCTCCTGTTTTCGGAGTGACAGGTTCTGGCACAACAAAGGTTTCAGAATATCTGTTGTTAAACCGGATTGCAAGATCCCGGGTTAATTCGACATGCTGTTTTTGGTCTATACCGACAGGAATATAGTCAGCATCGTATAACAAAATGTCCGCCGCCATTAGGGTAGGATATAGAAAAATGCCAGAAGGAATAGCTTCATTGTTTGAAATTTTAGAGGTTTTATCCTTATATTGGGTCATTCGAGAGAGTTCTCCCATATAGGAGTTACAAGCCATAATATAGCCTAGTTCTGCATGCTCATGCACATCACTTTGCTTAAATAGAATCACCTTTTCAGGGTCTAGACCACAGGCTAAATATACAGAAATCAAATCCCTTGTGTTTTTTCTAAGCTCCTTAGGATCAATGGGTAAGGTTAAAGCATGTAAATCAGCAATGAAGACAAGCATTTCAAACTCATCCTGATAGGTGATAAATTGCTTGATTGCTCCGATATAATTTCCCAAGGTCAGTTGTCCAGTTGGCTTAATGCCACTTAGCATTCTTTTCATAGTTCTTCCTCCTAAAAAAATAAAAAAGCATCCTTTATGAGTATCGTTCATAAGGACGCAAAAGTATTGCGCGGTGCCACCTTAATTCTAATGTGAAAACATTAACGCTTAAATTCAATTTTAGACCATTTCCTCATAAGAAGTATTATGATGCTTACACTATCCATCATTCGCTATAAAAGGGACTTCCTCAAGTACTTATTTTTATTATAATGCCACTCCCTTTGAATTGCAACACTTAATTTTTGGGTTTCACCATCTTTAATTTGAAATAATGTAGGTTTTAGTATATAATACGCTTTAGGTGATGAAACTTGAAAAATATCAAATTAGCTATGCCATCCTTGAAGGATGCTAGGATGCGTAAAAATAAAAATGTACCAACCATTCGTTATGCTTTGGAGGAAAAATATAAGAATTTAGGGAAGGATAAGACGTACTATATTTTCACTTATGGCTGTCAGGGAAATGAGGCAGATAGTGAGGTTATGGCAGGAATCCTAGAAGAGATTGGCTATACAAAATCGATGGACCCTATGAATTCCGATTTAGTTATATTAAATACATGTGCTATCAGAGAAAATGCTGAACAAAGAATATGGGGTGTCTTAGGACAGTTAAAAGGCAGAAAACGAGAAAATCCAGATATGATTGTAGGGATAGCTGGCTGTATGCCTCAGGAAGAAAATGCAACAAACAAAATCTTAGAATCCTATGATTTTATCGATTTGGTGATAGGAACCCACAACAAGGGTCATTTGCCAAAGCTTCTTTTTGAAGCCTATATGACGAAGGCCAAGGTGGTTGAGGTGATTTCTAGTGAGGGAGATATTTTGGAGGATGCTCCTAAAATTAGAGAATCTCACCATAAGGCATGGGTCAATATTATGTATGGCTGTGATGAATTCTGTACATATTGTATTGTCCCTTATACCAGAGGAAGAGAAAGAAGCCGAGCTAAGGAGGATATTCTTAAGGAGGTAGAAGAACTAGTAAGGTTAGGATATAAAGAGATAACTTTGTTAGGACAGAATGTCAACGCCTATGGAAAGGATATCAATCCAGAGTACACCTTTGGAGATTTACTTTATGATTTAGATAAGACAGGGATAGAAAGGATTCGTTATACGACCTCTCATCCTAGGGATTTAGATGAAAAGACGATGCAAGCAATGCATGATTGTAAAAGTGTAATGCCACATCTTCATTTACCCGTTCAATCAGGAGACAACGCTATTTTAAAAAAGATGAACCGGAAATATACCTATGAGGATTATATGCAGAAGGTTACACGCTTAAAGGAGCTAGTTCCAGATATTGCCTTAACTACAGACATTATTGTAGGTTTTCCAAATGAAACTGAAGAGCAATTTTTAAATACCCTAAAGCTTGTAGAAACTGCGAAATTTGAGGGAGCATTTACCTTTATTTATTCAAAAAGAGAAGGGACTCCGGCAGCTTCTATGTTAGATTGTATAACGGATGAGGAGAAGCATACTCGTTTGAATCGGTTAAATGTATTAATCAATGCAGGATATTTAGCTGGACATCAAAGGTTTTTAAATCAAATTGTTGAGGTATTGGTAGATGGACCTTCTAAAAATGGAGATGGTATGATGTGTGGATATACTCCTCATTTAAAGCTAACTCATTTTAAATCTGATGATATATCTTTGATAGGGAAAATAGTAAAGGTGAAAGTGATAGAAGCCAAAACCTGGTTTATGATAGGTGAACTCTGTGAATGAAATAAAGGCTCATTTGGCAGATACTCCATTGATTCAAAGGATAAAGCACTTAGAAAAAATTTTAGATTCCAATCCACAGCTTAAGGATTTGGTTCATAGCTTAAAGGAAGCTCAAAAGAAAATGGTGAATGCGAAGGAGTTTCACCAAACAAGACAATATGAGGTATATAAGTCTGAGTATGATCAAATCTATGAAAGAATTTTAGATTTTCCTTTTGTAGAGGAATATTTAAGCCTATTAGAGGAAGCTAATGATGTTCTATTGAATCTGACAAATTTAATTGAAACTAAGATTAATAAAGAACTTGAGAAAGTATAAAAGGAAAGAGTAAAGGCTTTACTATATCAAAATATAGTATTGCTTTTTTTCTGTATATTTCACATGCGAAAATGGGAAAACTTATTTTTTACTTTATAAATCTTTATTTAAATAAAATTTTAAGCAATGTAAAACGTTTACATAAGCAATAATATTTAAAATCAGGTTTTAATTTGTATAGAAAAGGAGTATAATTTCTTTATATATTTTATAAAAAGGAGAGATAAAATGAAAAAATGCAAGAAAATATTTTATCTATTTTTAATGACTGTCATTACAGCATGCACTTTAGTGTTTAGTGTATCCTGTGGTGATTCGGGAGCTGGCGGGAAAGGAGATCCGGTTTACACATTAGATGATGTGGTTTTCAAGGATGCCACCTTTGATTATGATGGAAAAGAGCATTCCATATTTTGTGAGAACCTGCCAGAAGGAGCTGTAGCCACCTATACCAATAATAGAAAGGTTGAACCAGGCGAATATACGGTTGTTGCCAATATTAAGACAGCCGATAATCAGCGTAAGATGAAAAATGCTAAGATGACCATTAATTTCTTATCTTCTGAGTTAAGTGCAGCTGCTGAGCAGGAGGTCATGGCAAAATCACAGTCAGCACGTTTCACCTATACCTTAAATAATGATGAGCAAGAGATTGTTTCTATTGTAAAACAAAATGGGAATCCTGTTGATTTCTCTAACCTTTATAAGGTAGGTGTTTATGAGGTTGAGATATATGCGGCTAAGAGTAAGCATTATAGCGAAAGTAACCATGTTAAGCTACAATTGACGGTTAAAGAAAGTTTATATGGTGTATCCTTCAATGATAAGAGTGTGGAAGCGGATGGAAATGCACATCAGCTAACCTTAGATGGTACATTACCAGAAGGTTATAAGGTAGAATATCAAAACAATGAAGGCACCACCAAGGGAGATTATTATGCTACTGCGATGATTCAGGATTCTACAGGAAAAACGGTAGAAACCCATAAAGCAACGCTATCTATTGATAATCCAGATAATGCAGCATTTGAAGCCTATCTAGACCAGTTCTTTATTGAATATCTAGAGGGAGACCAGCTATCTGTTAATATTTTCTGTGTTAAGCCAGAGGACTTTGGTTTATCTCGTTATGAAGCTCATTGGTATACCTATTCTTCATTCACGGATGCAGATGCTTCAGAGTCTCAGAATAGCTTTACTGAGCTATTACGTCAGCATCATTCCTTTGATGTGGCGTCTTTAAGTGCTCGCCAAGAGATTGCTTATCATCAAATCGAAGAATTCTTAGAATATCAAAAAAACTATTATTCTATTCCAGATATTCTTTTCAAAGAGAACCTTTATGTTGATCAATTTGGTGGCTATGTTGCCGACTTTGGAACATATATGGAGGCCTACACCTTAAGAGAAGAAGCAGACATTGTAGATATCGTAGATTTTATAGTATCTACTGAGACAGCCTTTGCTTCCTATGTGAATTATTTAACGGAGAAAACTGCAAAGGGATATGGATTGTCTGACTATACTTTAAATGCTATGTTAGATTATTTAAAGGATGTTTTAGATGCTCAACCTCAGGATGGCTCTAGTCATTATTATTTACAAGATGTTCTTAGTGCTAAAGTGGATGCGGTTGACTTTATAGACGCAACGAAGAAAGCAAACTATAAAAATCAAATTGCAGCAGCGCTTGCAGATAATTTTATGGTAGGAGTTCAGACTTTATATACAGGAGTACAAGGGTTTGTTGGCTCCCTAGATGCAGCAGATGAGGGGTATTGGTCATCCTATGAGGATGGTACGGAGTTATTTAAGCTAGAACTTGAGAGACTTCTTGGCTTAGAGATTGACCCAACAACCTATATCAAGGAATTAGATAATGCTATGAGAGAAGCAAGCATGCAAGCAAGCAATGCCCTTAACGTCTTAATTGATAAGTATAGCATTAAAACTCAATCTCAATTAGATAGTCTTTTGTCCAAGGCTGCAATTATGACTGGAACACCAAATGAAATGCTGGAATATTTAAGAGAGTTTGCTAAAACGATTGTTCCAACCCTTAAAACAACGCCAGAAATTGTTGTCAAGGAAATGGATATGGCTTCTGCTAAGGTTTCTAATGCGGTTGCATATTATATGAAATCCGCTTTAGATAATGATAAATTAGAATACATCACCTTAAATCCTGTCAAACTAGGAGATAAGAACGACGTATTAGGTACACTTTCCCATGAAGGATATCCTGGACATTTATATGCTTATGTTTATTCCAAGCAATTAAATCTACATAATATTTCAAAGATTATGACGAATACAGCCCATGGAGAGGGTTGGGCTACCTATGTAGAGCTTAAACTATATGAATATGCCATTGCTCATAGTTCAGATCAAAAATTTATTGATGTTATGAATTATTTATATTATAATCAATTGTCTGGCTTCTTATTTGAAACAAGAACAGATGCAGGAATTCATTTCCAGAACTGGGATGCAACGAATGTAGCAGCTTATATGGATCAGTTGGGATATAATTCTTCTCAAGCTCAAGAAATTTATAATCTTTTAATTGAAACGCCTGCTAGCTATGCATCTTATGGCTATGGTAAATACTTCTTTGTTAGTCTTCATAATGAAGCAAAACAAATTTTAGGGAATGCCTATGACGAAATCGAGTTTAACGCGATGCTTTTATCTAAAGGCTGGACTTCACTTGGAGAATTAAAGAATACCTATGATTCTTATATGGCTAAGAAATGTCATAAGTATGGAATTCCTTATAACGAAAAATAAAATATGATTTCTAGGGCCAAGAGGAAAAAGCTCTTGGCTCTTATTTTATTAGACTTATAAAAAGAAAGAGAGGAGAAATATGGACAAAATTATAGAACATCTAAAAAACAATTACATTAAATATATTATTTTATTTGTCATTTCAATGGCTTCTATGGTGGGAATTGTCTATTTAAGAACCCAGAGGTTTGATCTTTTGGTTGGCTATTATGATGCCTTTTTCATCTTGGGAGCTGTTCATCTAGGATTGGGATGTCTATCCTTGGCAAATTATTATGGTGCCTTTAATGGAATCAGCTTTATTGGGCATTATATTGCAAATAATATTAGCAATCTGTTTCGTAAGGAATATCAAAGAGGTGCCAGATATGCGGATTATGTGGAATATAAGGATGAAAAAAGAAAAAATAATAAATTTAATTTTATACCATATTTCTTTTATGGAATAATATTTATTATCATTGCTTTGATTTTTATGAATATTATTTAATTAAAGGCACAAAAAAATGAATTATTAAGATAAAAAAACGAAAAAAAACAAATTTTCGTTGTAGAAAAAACGTTTTCAGTGTAAAAACTCTTGCAAAACAAGGGCAAAAGAATATAATAGGTACAAAAGATAATTTTATTCATTTTTTTATTAAAGTAATAGAGTGTCTTTTTAGTAAAGCCTTTTACCATAATTTATTATGAATTAGGTTATTAAACAATGAGGAGGAAATTATATGAAAGGTAAATTTAAAAAAGCTGGTATAGCAGCATTATCTGCTTTAGCTGTATTATCTCTAGCTTCCTGTGGATCAAATGATAATGATAACTTAAAAGATATCACTATTCCAGATGACGCTTCAGATTTTAAAGCTTACGCATTAGTGGAATTGATGGATGTAAGAGACAGCTGTAAGCCAGACACCTTATCCGAGGATGTTAAGAAGGCACTAGGTGAGGTTTATGTTAGCTATAGTGAGAAAATTGTAAATGCAGACAATGAAGACTATGCTAAGATTTATCAGCTTACGAAAGAAGCAAAGAAAGAGATGGCTAAGACAATTCCATATGCCAATGGATTGATTTCTTATGCATCAGAAAGTAATGATGTAAAAACTGGAATACTAGGTGCTCTAGAAAAGTTTGCAGTAGACAATGGTATTACAGGTATGACATTATACGAAAATGGTAATCTTCAAATGTATAATGAGCGTGTTACTTTAGGAACTGAAAACTATATTTCAGGCTATGGTTTCGGTACATTAGCAGAAGGTAACCTTACTGCTGATTTAGATACTGAAAGTAATGCAGCATGGAAGAGATATTACCATACTACAGATTCTGAGGATCCAGGTACAGCAAACTATCTAAATTCAGATGATAGTGCAACAAGTACATATTATGGTTATTTCTCAGCTTCTTATTTCACTCAATTTATGAATGAAACTAAGGATGGATACGATTGGGTTCCAGAATTAGCTAAGGAAATGCCAACTGCAGTTAACCCTGATGATAATGGTATGGCTTCTAAGTGGAAGTTCCCTGTTCGTGTTGGTTCTGAATTAAAATATAGCAACTTATCTTCTAAATCCGATCGTGCAGCATTCAATAATCGTGAGGTTAAATTAGAGGATTATGAAAATGCCTTTAAGTTATTATTAACTCAAAAGAATGGTTATTTCCGTGGTTCTGAGTTAGCAGCTCAAAAGGATGGTTCTGGTGCTATTGTCGGTGCAGCTGCATATTATAAAGCATCTAATGATGGCTTTAATGAAGACGCATGGAAGAATGTTGGTATTAAGACCTATGTAGAAGATGGTGAGGCTTGGTTTGAGTATGAATTTACTACACCATATACTCCTTTCTATGCTATGTACTATATCAACTCATCCTTATATCAGCCAGTTCCACAAGACTTCCTTGATTTGGTAGGTACTACTGCTTATTGTGGATTTACAAATGATTCTTCTCCAGTAGACAACTCTTTAGCTTTAGGTTCTTATGTTTTAGAAAGATGGGATGCTAATCAGCAGGTTGTATATAAAAAGAATCCTAATTATGTTTATGCAAATGAAAAATTTAAGATTCAAGGTGTTCATATCAATATCTTAGAAGCTGCTAAAACAGATACAAATGCTGTATTTAAGGAATTCTTAGCAGGTAAAGTAGATTCTGCTGGTATTCCAAGAGACTACTTAGAGCAGTATAGAAATGACCCTAGAACAAGATCAACTTTAGGTGATTCAAACTTCAAGTTAAACATCAATGCTTGTGATGAAGAAACTTGGGAATATCTATTTGGTGAGAACGGTGTTGTAACTCAAACTCCAAAGAGTCAGTATTGGAAGGTTAAACCTGCTCTATCTAATCCTTATTTCGTTAAGGCATTAAGCTTATCTATTAACCGTTTAGAATATGCAAACAACCGTGGTGCAGTTCCAGCAGTAAGTTATTTATCTTCTAACTACATGTCAGATCCTGAAAATGGTATGTCCTACAATGCTACACAAGCTCATAAGGACGCTATTGCTAACCTAATTGAGGGTACTGATGGTTATGGTTATAACTTACAGCAGGCTAGAGATTATTTCAAGATTGCTTTAACTCAGTTAGAATTAGACGGCAAGTATCAACCTGGTACACCAGAAAATCCTACTGTAATTGATTTAGAGATTGCTTGGATGGCTCCATCTCAAGAACAATCTTCTCATAATGACGTTAAGAAGTATTTAGAGGATGCATTCAACCATGAATCTGTTTCTGGTGGAAAATATAAATTAAATATTTCTTTCTGGGTAGATCCTGCAAGTACGCTTAATGTATATTATAAGAAGTTAATGCCAGGTCAGTATGATATCGGATTCGGTTCTATTTCAGGTAACTCTTTAAATCCATTAGATTTCGTTTCTGTATTATCTTCAGATCAAACTATCTCTGGTAACTTTACTCTAAACTGGGGTAAGGATACAAATGATCCAGATAGTGATATCTTAGTATACGATGGTGTTCGTTGGTCTTATGATGCATTATGGACAGCTGGAACTTCTACTGCAATTGTAACAGATGGAAAATTAACACCAGTTGTTGCTCCTAAATTAGTTAAGCATGAGAAAAACGCAGATGGTTCTTATACAGCTGAAATAGAAGTTGTAGTTGCTTCTGGTGAAGGCTACACAGGTGAAGTAACAGATATCGTACTATACTGGGGCGATTATGAGACTACAGCCGATTATAAAGAGGAATCTGTTTGGAGCACTGTAACAAAGACGACAAAGGCTGATGGAACCTTAGTATTTACATTTACTGTTCCTGCAGATAAGGTAAACGAATATAAAACTCATATGGGATATGATGTTTACTATAAGAGCACTATTAATGGCGTTGATGATGAAGGATTAGTTTCATTAAGTAGTGAATATAACTAAACATAATAATAATTAAGTAATTATATTTTAGAAAAATAAAGCAATTCGATTCCCGTAATAGGCGTTGGATTGCTTTATTATGCATTATAAGAATATATTATCCTTAAAGCCATTTGGGGGTAATAGAGGAGTGATTTCATGGCTAAATATGTATTCAAAAGAGTTTTATTGGCACTCGTAACAGCTTTCATTATTTTATCCCTAACTTTTATTTTAATGAAGCTATTACCTTATCAAAAGCCAATTGGTCAGGACAATAATCTTTTCTCTTACTATGAAAAAGAGGTTAGATTAGGTTATGTTGCATCCTTTACAAATGAAAGACCTGATATGGGAGAACTTTTATTTAGTTATAAGCTAGATAAAGCGACGACTTACTATTATTATCAGGTTCCTGTTATGGAGCAGTATGGACACTGGCTATCCAATATTTTAACAAAATGGGATTGGGGATATTCTACAGAAATTCGACAGAATGTATCTGCAATGGTATTGATTGGAGAAGGTCTTTCTGTTTCTATCAAATTGAATATTATTTCTGTATTAATATCTGTACCAATCGGTATATTATTAGGAATTGTGGCGGCACTTAAGAAGAATACCGCAGTGGACAATTTTATTTCTACAGCAGTAATGGTGTTTATCTCTGTTCCTAACTTTATATTAATAACCTTATTAATGCTGTGGCTTTGCTATTCAGCAAAATTACTGCCTACGCAATTTCCATTTCCAACTGATCCGCCAGAAAAACAGGCGCTCGGGTATGTTCTACCAGTTATCTGTTTGTCCTTTGGTTCCATTTGTGGATATTGTCGTTTTACGAGAGCAGAATTGTGCGATGTTATGTCCAGTGAATATCTTTTACTAGCAAGAACAAAAGGATTAACAAAGCGTCAAGCGATACTTCGTCATGCCTTAAGAAATGCTATGGTGCCTATTTTCCCATCTATTTTGGCTGAGGTTATCGGTCTTTTGGGTGGTTCCATGATTCTTGAACAATTGTATGGTATACCTGGTATTGGTAAGTTGTTTATTACGGCATTAAATTCAAAGGATTTTAACGTTCTATTTGTGGATATGGCTGTATTCACGTCATTAGGTTTGCTTGCAGGTGTTATCCTAGACTTATCTTATGGATTTATCGATCCTAGAATTAGAATGGGGGCGAAGAAATAATGAGTGATTTACATAATGATGTTGATTTAAATCAATATGAAATTACAAAGGATGATTTCAAACTTATTCAAAAAGATTATAAGATTCATGATGAAAAAATCCAAAGAAAACCAACAACCTTTTTTAAGGATTGCTTAAGAAGATTTAGAAAAAGCAAGTCCTCTGTTGTTGGCGCCATTGTATTAGGAACATTGGTCCTATTAGCTATTTTTCTTCCGATTTTTTCTACCTATAACATTGATTCACCAAGCCCTTCTGAGGTTCTTTTAGCTCCAAAACTTTTTTCATCAGGAACAGGTTTTTGGGATGGTACTACCAGGGTAGAGCACGTTGCATATGATCAAGACAAAAAGCAACCAGCAGATTATTATGCTCCAGCTGTTACAGAACTAAGTGTAGACTCAACGCCTACATTAATTAATGTTGCAAACAAGTATGCAAAAGGTGGCTATTTCATGTTTGTCAATGAAAATGCCAACAAGCTTTCAACGGATTCAAGCGCTACGAAACTATTACTGACAAATACAACCTCTTTTACAATAGATGGTGGTTTTAAAGTAAAGATTTCCTTTGGCGATACAGATGGTATTGAGAACCGTACGATAGGAGAATTTAGAATTTATTTATCCTATAAATCAGCTTCAGGCGGATTTGCTCAGCAGGTTACAATTCAAGATTTCTCTAGAGATTATAGTGATAAAGAATTTGATATTAGTGCTATTATGCTAGAAAATAATATAACCAATGCTAAGGATACACGTCTTGGTTTTGAGTTGAAGGCAGGCAATAATCAGGAAAGTTATATTTTAATTAAATCTTGTGTATTTACTTGTAATGATACAGTATCTGAAGAAATCAAGAAAGAAATTGATGCAATTTCAATTCATGATGCGACACAATCTGTGTTATATGCTCAGGATGAAGAGACAAAGCTATTCCCTAAGGGATATTGGTCTTGTACAGGGCAAAAGAAGATTTTTGCTGCCGAAATGCTTTATTGTTCTTTTAAATATGATACTTATGCAGGTGCTTATGACACACTAGATAAGACTGTAGCAATTTCTGATTTAGATAACTATATTCGTCTGGGATATTGCTCCTATGAAAGAGGGAATCCTTCCTCATTCAAGAAGCTTTCTGATAAGTGTCCGATTGAAGAAGTCTATTCTGAAACAACCAACCGTATTGGTAAGGTTATTTCTGTAGAGGCAAGTGTTTGCAGATATAAAGAATTAGGCTATGATTCTATGCCAATTTTCCTTTTTGGTACTGACAATCAAGGACATGATATTGTTAAAAAAGCATTTGCTGGTTTACGTACCTCTTTAATTCTGGGTGTATGTACAGCAGCATTCTGTTTGTTATTTGGTATATGTTGGGGTGCCATTTCTGGATACTTTGGTGGCAACGTAGATTTAGCAATGGAGCGTTTCTGCGATATTCTTGGTGGTATACCAAATATAATTGTTATGACATTGTGTATCTTGCATTTGGGTAATAACTTCTTTGTTTTCTTCCTGGCACTTTGTATGACAGGATGGATGGGAACGGCTGCCCGAACAAGAACTCAGTTTTACAGGTTTAAGGGTCGTGAGTATGTATTAGCTGCACGTACCTTGGGTGCATCTGATGGACGATTGATATTTAGACATATCCTACCAAATTCTTTAGGTACCATTGTTACGTCATCTGTATTAATGATTCCTAGCGTAATTTATTCAGAAGCTTCCTTAGCTTATTTAAAGCTAGGCTTACAAGGATTACATTCCTTTGGTGTTATGCTTTCTGATAATCAGATTTATATATCCACACACCCTGCATTAATTGTATTCCCATCCGTTATTATGTGTTTGATGATGATTTCATTTAACCTATTTGGTAATGGACTACGTGATGCATTAAATCCATCATTGAAAGGTAGTGAATAAGTATGGCTCAGGAAAAAAAGTTAGAAGTAAGAGACCTGAGAATCTCATTTCGTACAGATAATGGTTTAGTGCAGGCAGTTCGTGATGTTTCTTTTGATTTATACAATGGGGAAACTTTATGTATTGTAGGTGAGTCTGGTTCTGGTAAATCTGTTACTTCAAGAGCAATTATGGGGATTCTAGCCAATAATGCAATTGTTGAGCATGGAAGTATCATTTATGAAGGTGAAAACTTATTGGATGTATCTGAAGATGAATTCCATAAGATTCGTGGACATAAAATTGGTATGATTTTCCAGGATCCATTATCCAGTTTAAACCCTATAATGAGAATTGGTAAGCAGATTACTGAAGCAACCCTAATTAATGCAAATAAATTGAAACAAAAATATGAAGATTTGATTTCTAAAGAATCAATGGCTTATAAAAATGCAATTGCTCATGCTAATATTGCGATGAATAAGGCTAAAAATAAATACAATTCCTTATTGGTAGAGCATACAAATCAATTAAAAGAAGCAAAGAATCAAATTGCACAATCCTCTAATCCAGAGATTGCTAAGCAGAATTATCAGGATTTAAAGCTTAAAATAAAAGATGAAAAACTTGTTGCCAAAAAAGAATTAAGAGAGAGTATTTCTTCTGAAAAGACTTCTTTAAAAACTGTTCTTCCCGGATTAAAACAAAACTTAAACGAGAAGAAAAAATCTGCTAAGGCAGAAGTAAAGGCTTATAAGCAAGAACTTCAAATGAATTATCAAAAGGCTGTTGAGGATTTAAATTCCAAATATCCTGATAAAGGTGAGCAATATAAGAAAGAGGCAGAACTCTTAAAACAGGACTATATTAACAAAACTAGAATTACAAGAGCAGAAGCCAAAAAGAAAGCTCTTCAAATTATGCAGGAGGTTGGTATTCCTTTTCCAGAAAAGAGATATCGCCAGTATCCATTTGAGTTTTCTGGAGGTATGCGTCAAAGAATCGTTATAGCAATCGCTTTAACTGCTAGTCCAGATGTTTTGATTTGTGATGAGCCAACTACAGCTTTGGATGTTACCATTCAGGCTCAAATTCTTGAGTTAATTAATCGATTAAAAAGAGAAAGAAATCTTTCCTGTATCTTTATCACTCATGATTTAGGCGTTGTTGCAAATATGGCAGATCGTGTTGCCGTAATGTATGCTGGTAAAATTGTGGAATATGGAAAATCTGAAGAGATTTTCTTTGAGCCTAAGCATCCATATACCTGGGCGTTATTATCTTCAATTCCAGATATTGATAGTAAGGAAAGATTGGATGCAATTCCTGGTACTCCACCAGATATGATTTATCCTCCTAAGGGTGATGCTTTTGCATTGCGAAGCAGATATGCAATGGAAATTGATTACAAGTATCAGCCACCATTCTTTAAGGTTTCCGATACTCATTATGCAGCTACTTGGCTACTTCATCCAGATGCACCAAAGGTAGAAATGCCTAAGATTGTATCTGAACGTATTGCTAAGGCTCTAAAGGACCAAACCGTTAAAGAAAAAGGTAAGAAAAAAGCAGCAAAGGAGGAATCTCCAAATGAGTAATAGAAGTAAAGATGGCGATTTCAATCTTGATGAAGAGTTGAGAAATAATATTGTAGCTAATGAGAATGATCAGGTTATATCTGATGATCATGAAGATGAAACTCGATATTTAGAAGAGGAAGCAGAGATTGAAAACAACAGTGCTTCAGATAGACAGCCTTATATAAATTCAAAGATAAAAAGAAGACTAGAATTGATAGATAGCGATATTCTTCTTTCCGTTCGTAATTTAAAGCAATTCTTTTTCTTTGGAAGTGGTCCTAGTCGTACAAAACTTAAAGCTGTAAGTAATATTTCCTTTGATGTACATAGTGGCGAATGCTTTGGTATTGTAGGTGAGTCTGGCTGTGGTAAGACGACTACAGGTCGTTCTATAATTAAATTGTACGATATTACCTCTGGATCCATTTATTACAAGGGATATCGTATTTCAGCGGGAAATCGATGGAACCGCAAAGAAATTAAATTTACTAGAATCCGGTTGAATCAAAAGCTTAAGGAATTAAAGGAAGAACAAAATAAAGAGATTTCTAAATTAAATAAGCTTTCTGCTGAGTATAATGCAAAGGTAAAAGCTATTCATGATAAATATAATGCAGAGATGACGCAGGCAAAAAAACATGCCTATAATATCATAAAGGTTCAAAAGGATAAGATTAAACAGATTGCCTATGATAATAAGCATTGTCCAAGAAAATTAGTTAATGAAATTCAAATGATTTTCCAAGATCCTGTTGATTCACTAGATCCACGTATGACAGTAGAGGATATCATATCCGAAGGTTTAAAGATTCAAAAGGCAAGCTCTGCCAATGCTCGTGAATACCGGATGGTTTTGGCTAAGGCTAAAGAGAAATATACAAAGGTTCAAAAGGAAGCTTCTAAGGAACTTGCAATGCTTTCTAAAGAATTAAAGAACAAGGATCTTGATGAGGCTAAGAAAAAAGAATATTTAGATTTAAAGGCAAAGCTAAATGATGAGGTTGCTGCTGCAAAACAAGAGTTTGTAAAAGAGAAACAAAGTTTAAAGATTAAATATTTCTATAGTTACAGATATAACCAGGAGCTTTTAAAACTCAAAGAAAAATATTTAACTGATAAGAATTCTATCCTAGAACAACTTAAGGATGAAAATCTTGATGTTTCTAAAAAAGAGCTTTTAGAAAAGCAATTGAATGAATTAAATGAAAAATATGCAGAACAAAGAAGTGAAATTTTAGCTAAGAAACAAGCAGAAGCTAAGGTTGAAAAGGAAAGTATGCATAATAAGGTAGTGGAAATGCTAGAAAAGGTTGGCCTAGTTGCTGATCATGCCTCTCGATATCCACATGAATTCTCTGGTGGTCAACGTCAAAGAATTGGTATTGCTAGAGCGTTAGTTATGAATCCTAAGTTATTGATATGCGATGAGCCTATCAGTGCCTTAGACGTTTCTATTCGTGCTCAAATTATTAATCTTTTAAATGACTTAAAAGAAGAATTTGGTTTAACGATGATTTTTATTGCCCATGATTTGAGTGTTGTTAAATATTTCTGTGACCGAATTGCTGTTATGTATTTTGGTAAAATCGTAGAATTGGCTTCTAGTGATGAGTTGTTTAAAAATCCATTACACCCTTATACCCAATCTCTACTATCTGCAATTCCAAAGCCAAATCCTTTGACAGAAAAGAATAGAGAAAGAATCGTTTATAATCCACAAACTGCTCATGATTATTCCACAGATAAACCAACTTTAAAGGAGATTAAAGAGGGACACTTTATCTATTGTAATGATGCAGAATTTGAGAAGTATAAGCAAATTATAAAATAAATTTATTATTAAATTAAGGAGTATGCTGTTATGCATACCCCTTTTTTATTTGTCCAGTTTTTTTGGATTTTTATAAATAATATAATATAGTTAATGCCCCTAATAAGGTTGGGACTCCAATAATAGTTCCATAAAGAATAAATCTTTTAAAGCTGAAATGAATATCAAAAGTTTTTAAAAGTCTCATCCACATAATCCCAGCTAAGGCTCCAAGTGGCGTAATAAAGGCTGCAATATTAGACGCTATGATACTTGCATAAATCGCTTTGGATTCAGCTGAAATTAAAAGATTGGAATAAAGAACGCTCATTGGAATATTATTGATGAGATTTGCACATAGGACTCCAGAAACTCCATAAGCATAAACTGGCTGAAATTGAGACATAAAATCACGTATTTGAGAAGATATACCCTGCTCATTAAGAGCTAATACTAAAACAAACATAGATAGAACAAATGGGATTAGACTCCAGGGAGCTCTAAGAAGTGTCATTTTAATTAAGGTTAATTGTTTTCTTTTACAAACTAAATATGTGGTAACGATAATGAGTAAACTACTAGCAAAAGAAATTGTGATTAGCCACATTTCTACCTGAATATAAGAAGAAATGGTAAGTAATATAGTAGTGAGAATAAGGTGGGTTAATCCTATAATTAATAAAAATAAATTTGGTTGAATAGCTTCATTATGAAATTCATTCATTGGCGTTTTGAGGTACCTTCGAAAGATTAGAAATAAAAGAATTAAAGAAATGATAGAAGCGCCAAGCGTCGGTAAAATGAGATTTTTTAAATAAGTAAAAAAGTCAATTTCTAAAGTGCTGGCCAAATAGATATTTGTAGGATTTCCGATGATTAAGGCCATGCTCCAGGTGTTGGCAGCCACAAATTCTAAGAAGAGATAGGGTACGGGATTTATTTTAGCATTTTTAGAATAATAGCATATAAATGGAGTAAAAGTCAAAATGATAATGTCATTTGAAGTAAACACTGTAAGAAGAGAAATGAGAGCGTATAGGCCAAAAAAAAGTTTAATTTGGCTGCCCTTTACCCATTTTGTAGCCTTTAAGGCGATATAACGGAAAAATCCGATTTCATCTAAGAAGATAGATAAAATGGTCATAGAGATAAATAAAACAAGTATTTTTATTGGGTTTACACTAGTATTTGCTGTAAAGCTATTTTTAATGCTTTCCCAGGAGACCTGTTTAAACAGGAATAGCAGAATAGCGCATAGGAATGCGATTACCCAATAAGAAGCTAGTCGTACAGGTCCTATCTTAATTGTAGGAAAAAATAAAATGGAAGAAATAATGAGTAGAATTGTGAGAATGATAAGACAAAGACATAACATAGGGATCACCTGCCTAGCACTTCAATTGATTTTTAATGAAAAATATTTCCAAATATTAAATCGCTATTCATTATACTCTTTTCTATTTTTAATGTAAAGGTCTTACCTTTTGCCTAAATATTTTTTTATAAATCTGACAAAAAAAAGAGCTAATGCATTTGATTAGCAAGTAGCTCTTAAAAAATTAATATTAAATTTTTTAAATGTCATATTTATTAATAATCTCTATAGGCGTTTTTCTAAGTAGGAAGAATAATGGTGCTATTGCAGCAAGCAGCATAATAACATATAGAGAAATGATGGACAATAAATAATATTCTATACCAATTGTAATTCCTGGAATAAAGGAATTGACATTTAAGGTAAAGAGATACATGATAGTGAATCCTAAAACCACGGTTACCGTTGTTAGAATTAAACTATCTAATAAATATTTCCTATATAGCTTAGATTTTTTAGCTCCTAAGGCCCTCATTACGCCGATTTCATAAATGTTATGTATCATCTTTGAACGATTAATAAAGAAGATAAACAGAATCATTACAACTACTATACAAGTAGAAATAATGATAGCGATGCGAGAAGCATCAATTTTATTTAACAAATTATTTTCTAAGGCCTCTTGTCTTGGATCAACTGCAGAATAGCCAATAGAGTCAAAGTGTTCTACTGCCTGTTCTTGGTCAGAGACATAGAAGTCTAGAATCTTTCGATTATTATTTATGATTCTGTCAAAGGCATATCTTGATTTCAATATATTAGCCGTTCTATAAGTCGTATAAATATGGTTCACATTAAAAGGATAATCAGGTGTAAAGAAGCCAACCACCTTAAATTTAAACTCTTTATAAGGGAAAGAAGATCCAACACTATAACTACTTCTATAGAATAATAAATCAGGGAGAAGAATTTCGCCATAGTTCATAGGAAGCTCTCCTCTTGTTAGTTTTATAGGACTATCAAGTAAAGTTTCACTTGGTAAAACAATTTTATCATCCGTTAAGGATAAAGCTAGAAAGCCCTCATAGTATTCTTTATAAGGGAAAACGATTTTAAAATCATCCGTATCTAAAATTCCTGCAATATCAAAATATGTAGAAGAAGAACGATAGCACTTAAGCATCTTATCATAAATGACAAAATAGTCATAAAGGCTTTTGCTTATCCAGGCGTTTTTACTAGAAAAACGGACTAAATCATGCTTGACAGGCAAAGCATTTTGCATAATATTTTCAATGTCATCAGCAGAACTGCAATAGGAATACTGTATATGCTGGGAGGCAAAAGTTGTACGTTGTCCCCCAAAATAGATCATCTCATTGACTAATAGAAGTTTATTATTGGTATGAGCAATATCTTTTATTACCACATCTCCTGTAAATAGGCTTGGTAAGGTTATTGCGAATTCTTTACCAATTAAGTCTGTATAGCTAGACACGCCAAAGGAAGATGTATAGGATAATATGATATCTGCAACCTTATTTGATATTATAATTTCATTGCTTTTCAAGAGAGTATCATTATTATTAAAAATCTTTGGAGTAGTAATATAAATATTTCCTGATAAATTTATGGTTATAGATCGATTAGCCATAGTATTGAAGGCAAAAAAAGGATTTTTAATATAGTCTACTATACCACTAATGGATTGAGGATTGTTTTTTAAAATTTCAATAAATTCTTTTGATTCCAAGGTATATCCATATTTAGAACCATCATAGGCATTGGCTATATTCATCCGTACTGCCCCTACAGGGCTTTCTCCGCCAGCATCCTCTGTCAAGGTAGTACTTATACTTAAGGAGTTTAAGCAAAGACATAAAATCATACCTATAAATATGAAGGAAGCATATAAAAATTTTAGCTTTTTACTATTACCTAATAATCCTAAAAAGGATTCTTTCAATCCTTTGAAGAAATTAAGCATTACCTTTCTAAAGGTTTGTTTTTCAGAAATTAGATAATCCATATTTAAAACACTAGATTCATCTATTTTTTCTTCCTCTGGCATTTCCGCCATTGCATATTTATCGGTTGTTTCTCCAACTAATTTAACTGGAAGAGAAGAGGTATTTTCAATGTAAATACTATCTCCTTCCACTATTACGTTTAGCTGAACAGAAGATGGCTCTTTTTGAAAGATGCTTATTTTAGAATTTTCATCCTGTAATATTTTCTTTTGATACTGATTTAGATAGAGGGCATTTGGATCAATATGGAGTAAAGAGTTGCTGTTTTCATTGATTTGATCATCAATTACCGTTCCATCTCGAATGGTAATGATTCGATCAGAATAGTATCTCGCAAGTTGTAAATCGTGTGTAACAAGAACTACTAAAAATTTTTTACTTAGCACCTTGAGTATGTTCATAATTTCCATACTATTTTTGCTATCTAGATTTCCCGTTGGCTCATCAGCAATAATGACCTCTGGACCCTTTGCTAGAGCTCTTGCAATCGCAACTCTTTGTTGCTGTCCACCAGATAATGCTGTTATATTTCGACGCTTGTATTTTTCCATTCCTACTATTTTCAAGCATTCTGTAATCTTTTTATCTATGGTATCTTTATCATGAATATGAATCAAATCTAACTGAATCTTCAAGTTTTCGTATACAGTAAGATTTGGCAGAAGATTGTAGTTTTGAAATATATAACCAATGTGCTTATTTCGATAGTCGTCAGCTACACGAGAACTTACTCTATTAAAATTTACGGTATCATGAAGTATTTCTCCTTTGGCACGGTCTAATCCACCAATGACATGAAGCAGGGTGGATTTTCCAGCCCCTGAGGGGCCTAAAAAAGTAACTAATCCTGGAGAAGTAATTGTTAAGCTTGTATTATTGATTACATGAATTTCATTAGATTTATTTCTATTATAGAATTTATTTAAATTTTTGACGATAATCATAGAGTATCACCTGCCTTTAGAATTTCGCGTGCAGTATGCTTAAACATCTTCTTATTCCAACGATAAGAAATTAGAATAGACATAATTAGTAGAATTATGATAGAAACAATCAATTTTGGTATACTATCAAAGATACATGCATAAGAGATTGGCGTTTCAAAAAATTTGAAGCATACTGCCACTATAATATTCAAAACTATAGATAAAACCATAGTCGTAAGAAGCTCAATATGTAGCACGTGTAAGATATCCTTTTGAGATAAACCTATGACACGTAATACGCCTAGTTCTTTTTTCTTAGATCCTAGGATGAAGGATGTTATTAAAGAAGCAATAAATAAGCATGCTATAATTTCAATAAAGATGAAAATGAAATAAAATAAATTTTTTAGAATTCCTACATAATCATACTGAGGAATGTTACGGATAGCTTCTCTAAGTGGGTAAATTTCTAAATTAGAATTATTTCGTAATGAACCTATAATGGAATCAATTTCAGATTGCCCGGCATAAATACTTACTCGATATGGAGTTTCCTGTAAAATCTTACAAGCTAAATCAGGACTAATTTGAACATCATCATTGGAGGTATCATCATAAAAATAATAGCATCCATAGCGTTCTAAATCTATTTTTTTATTTCCTAAAAAGAGAGAAAAGTCTTTGTCTCGATATCTAAAACTTACCCGGATTGGATCACTTGAGTTTCCGTTTTCATCCTCTATTTTTGTTAGTTTTTGATTGATGAAAACACGAGATTTTTGTCCCTCAAATTGAAAAACAAAATCATCTTCATAAATATTTGAAAATTCTTTCCTTAATTTTAAATTATTAATCATTTTCGTTTTGAAATCATCTAAATGATTGATGTATACATCAGTACGATCTTCATTATAATAGTTGGATGTAGCAAAACCTACAATAGTGTAGTAATCTGAAAAGTAGGTAAAATCGGATTTATTTGCAGCAAATCTAATTTTATTTCCCAATTGTGCCTCTAGGAATGACTTAGAAAAATTTTCATCAATAATCAATACTGCTTCCTTTTCTTGTGATTCTTCCTCAGGTAATCTTCCAACAAGTAAGGTTAAATTTTCTTTAATTATTTGTAGAAAAGCTTGATCCTTAATATATTCGTTTAACGTAATTGAGGTTGTGCTTGGACGGAAGCAGAAGTCCAGAAAGAAATCATCTTTAATAATCTTATCCTGAGATACTCCATAGTTTCCATCAAATGCATCATTATTGTATACAACGATACGATTTGGGTCTTTATTATTATACATATTATATTCGATTTGTGTATTATCTGTTGCAGTCATCTCTAGAGGAATGAATGCTATAGAAAATAAAATTGCAAAGGCCAATAGAAGAAAAACACCTAAAACGAAGATAGTTTTTTTAGGAGTCCTACACAAATTTTTTAAAGCAATGTATAGAATGGTGAAAAAACTATTTTTGGGTGGAATATTTAACGCCTCTTCGTAGGTAGGAGTTTCTGTTACAAGAGTATCACTTTCCACATGACCATCCCGAATTCGAATGACTCTAGTAGCATTCCCCTGCAATAAAGAGTCATCATGGGTTACAAATAAGACTAATTTTTCCTTTGCAATCTCTTTAATGATTGCCATAATTTCCTGTGTATTTTTCGTATCTAAGTTTCCTGTTGGCTCATCGCAGGCTAAAATTTTGGCTTCAGACGCTATGGCTCTAGCAATGACAACTCTTTGTTTTTCTCCTCCAGAAAGCTTAGATGCTCTATGATGTAATCGATGCCCCATTCCCACCTTAGTCAAGATTTCTTTTGCTCGTATTTTAGCTTCCTTTTGACTTTTTCCAGTTAGGATAAGTTCTACCATAACATTTTCTAAAACGGTATAGGAGTCAATGAGCTGATAATTCTGAAATATGAAAGAGACATTGCCTCTACGATAGTTTTCCATATCGTCCATTGTAAAATTGGCCGTAGACACCCCATTGACAAACATTTCCCCCTCTGTATAACTATCCATTCCAGAGATGATATTTAATAGAGTTGTTTTACCTGATCCAGAAGCACCAACGATAGCTACAAATTCCCCAACGTGAAATTCTAAGTTCACATCTTGTATACCTATTCCAACATTTTCTCCCGAATTGTAAATTTTTGTCAAATTCACTAATTTTATCATAAGAAAACACCCCTTTTATGAATAATATTTCAAATATTATACCATAATTGCATCATATGTTCAACAATAATATCTTTTACATCTAAAGAAATGAAAATAAAAAAGGAAATAGTTTTCTATTTCCTGTTATCAAATGCTCGTTTGCTTTTTCTAATCGATTCTTTATATTCTATGTGATGAGACTCTAAGAAATCTTTGAAATCCTGTAAGCCTTGTTCTACCTCATCGACCTCGTATTCAATCTCGTAGTCGGTATGACCATAATATTCACTTCTGTCAAAAAATATTGTGCCATCCTTATAAGGAGAAGAAGCACGATAGGTTGTCAGCTCAGCAACGTTTTTAACGAAGTAAGGCAAATCAATGATTTTTGCATCAAACCCATTTTCTAGCATTTCTATAGCATGCTCCTTACTCAGTAAAATGTGAGTTTCATCCGCTCCTACAGAGGATCTGGTTTTTTTAGTCAGCTTATAGCCACTGCCTTTTTTTCGGATTCGCAGAACGGTTTGTTCATTTAAAAGCTTTGTATCCTCCGTATCAAAATAGAAATTGGTTTGAGGGAAGATGTTATTGGATAATCCAAACTCATCTAGAAGCTTTTCATAAATATCTTGAGAGATTAATGTCTTAAATTCGATTTCTTTATTCTTGTTCATCTTAGATACCTCTTCTAAAATATATCTCTATTATCTAATATTTGGTTGAAAAAATCAAGTCTTGTGATAAAATAATAACAGATAAAATTTAAATCGACAGGACAGATCATTATGAAATATTGGATTATTGCAAAAAATGATAAAAAATCAACCCTTGCTAGAGAAAAATTAATAAAGAATATTACTCTAGAATTAGACGAGAAGAATCCAGAGCTGGTGGTAGCGATTGGTGGAGATGGTACATTTATCAATGCAGTTCATCAGTTTCCTCAGGCTGTTATCTTTGGGTTACATACAGGGCATTTAGGGTTTTATTCAAATTATACACTTGAGTCCTTAGACGATTTAATAATGGATATCAATGAAAAGAAATATAAAGTAGAATGGATAGATTTACTCAAATGCAGTATTCAAGCTGGTCAAAAAAATATTGTAGACTATGCTTTAAATGAAATGACCATCATTATGCCACCAAGAACATTAATCCTGAATGTTTATGTGGATGAAGAAAAATTTGAAACCTTTCGAGGAACAGGTCTATGTATTTCTACCTCCTACGGCTCTACTGCATATAATAAATCTCTTCATGGGGCAGTAGTAGATCCAAGTGTAAAGGCTTTTCAAATGACAGAAATTGCGGGAATTAATTCAAATTCTTATCGTACCCTATCCTCCTCTTTATTGTTGGCAAGCCATCGAACTATTATTTTAGAAGCCTTACAGGAGGAAGAGGTTTATATTACGATTGATAATATATCCTATAATATCAAAGAGTTTTCTAGTGCCAAGATATCTGTTGCCTCTGATAAGATTCAGGTAGCCTATCATGAACTACCACATTTTGTGGATCGTATAAAAAGAACCTTTTTAACTCAATAAAAAAAATTCTATCCCTTTTAGGACAGAATTTCATCAATGATATGATACTCTAGTGCCTCACTTGCAGACATGTAGTAGTCACGTTCTGTATCATGAGATATTTTTTCAATGCTCTGATGACAAAGCTCGGCTAGTAGCTCATTCATTAGGGCTTTTGTTTTTAGGAGTCTTTTGGCCTGAATATCAATATCCGATACGACGCCCTGCATTCCACCATAGGGCTGATGAATCATTACCTCAGCGTGAGGAAGTGCCTTTCTCTTTCCTGTTCCACTGGCTAGTAGAAATGCTGCCATCGATGCTGCCATCCCAACGACAATGGTATTTACCTTAGCCTTAATATGCCGCATCGTATCAAAAACGGCTAGACCTGCTGTAATGGAGCCGCCAGGAGAAGAAATATAGATATCAATGGGCTCTTGACTAACTGAATCTAAATATAAAAGCTGAGAAATGATAACAGAAGACATATGGTCATCAATTTCTCCAACCAATAGAATAATTCTATCCTGCATCAATCTTGAATAGATATCATAGCTTCGTTCTCCATTGGAGCTCTTTTCTAATACATAAGGAATATAAGTCAAATTTATCACCTTTTCTTTCGGTTCAATAATAGCAAAAACGTTTACATAAAATTGTTTTAAAATGTCGATGTCAAATATATTGATAATAAAAAATTTAAGTGGTAAAATAATAATGTAAAAATTCAATTTTAGGAGGAATTTATAATTATGGCTATTAAAGTAGCAATTAACGGATTTGGACGTATTGGTCGTTTAGCATTCAGACAAATGTTTGGTGCAAAGGGATATGAAATTGTTGCAATTAACGATTTAACTGATCCAAAGATGTTAGCAAATTTATTAAAGTATGATACTGCACAGGGCGGATATTGTGGTCATTATGGTGAAGGACTTCATACCGTTGAAGCTGGTGAAGGTTCTATCACTGTTGATGGCAAGACAATCACGATTTATGCTGAAAAGGATGCAGTTAACCTACCTTGGGGTAAGCTTGGTGTAGATGTAGTATTAGAGTGTACTGGTTTCTATACAAAGAAGGAAAAGGCACAGGCTCACATTACTGCAGGTGCTAAGAAGGTTGTTATTTCAGCTCCAGCTGGAAATGATTTACCTACTGTAGTATTTGGTGTTAACGAGAACGTATTAACAAAGGATGATGCAATCATCTCTGCAGCTTCTTGTACAACAAACTGTTTAGCTCCAATGGCAAATGCATTAAATAAGTATGCTGCTATTCAATCTGGTATTATGAGTACTATCCATGCCTATACAGGAGATCAAATGATTCTTGATGGACCACATAGAAAGGGCGATTTACGTAGAGCACGTGCTGCTGCAGTAAACATCGTACCTAACTCTACAGGTGCTGCTAAAGCTATCGGTCTAGTTATCCCTGAATTAAACGGAAAACTGATCGGTTCTGCTCAGCGTGTCCCAGTTACAACTGGTTCTACAACCATTTTAACTGCTGTTGTTAAGGGTAAGGATGTTACTGTAGAAGGAATTAACGCTGCTATGAAGGCCGCAGCTTCTGAGTCTTTTGGTTATAATGAGGACCCAATCGTTTCTTCTGATGTAATCGGAATGAAGTTTGGTTCATTATTTGATGCAACTCAAACAATGGTAACAAAAGTTGAAGATGGATTATATCAAGTTCAAGTTGTTTCTTGGTATGATAATGAAAACTCTTATACTAGCCAAATGGTTAGAACAATCAAATATTTTGCTGAATTAAAGTAATTTAAATTTTAGCTCATTTCTTATATGGAATGAGCTTTTTTTTATGTCTAAAATTATGAATGCTTGAGCATTAAATAAGTTCTATATGTCGACTTTCTTCATTTTTAAAATTCATTAATTTATTTTTTTTAATAAAATGTTAAAATTAAGATGGATATATGTCATGCAATAAAACGACTTGTTGAGGTGTTTATTATTTGAACGAAGAGTTATTGATGTGGCTTATAAGGAGAAAGCAAATGAATAAAAGGGAAATCAACAATCTCCTTGTACAAATACAAGAAGGAGATAATCTGGCATTTGAAAATTTATATAAACAAACAAGTTCGGGTGTTTATTCATTTATTTATACCTACATGAAAGATACTATGGATTGTGAGGATGTTATGCAAGTTGTTTATATGAAGATAAAGATGAACATACATCAATATAAGCCCAATAGTAACGGAGTGGCTTGGATATTACAGATTGCTAAAACTACTGCTTTAAATGAATTGCGTAGTAAAGAGAATTATCGTAAGCTTCAAGCTCTTTCCTATACGGACGTTTATGATAATTCGTCTTTAGAAGGAAAACCTTTAATGAAATTAATGAAGCAAGTTTTAAAGGAGGATGAACAACAAATCATCATTTTACACGTCATATGGAGAACAAAGCATAAGGATATTGCAAAAGCCTTAAATCTCCCTATCGGTACAGTAACCTCAAAATATAAACGGGCGATAGAAAAATTGAAACGGGCATGGAAGGAGGAGCAAAAATGAAATCTTGGAAAAAACAATTGAAAAAGGAAATTCAAAGAAGCATTCCAGCTTTAAGCAAGGAAATCATTGAGTATCCTATTGAGACTATGGCTATAGAACCTGGCCGTTCTAAGAAAAAATATAGATTTACTCCTATGCTTGCCATATCAGGAATTTTAGCCATCCTATTGGTGCTTGTTATAAGCATATGGGCATTATATAAGCCCATAGGTAGTTCACCTCAGACCTATCTTTACACTGTTGACATCAACCCATCCGTTTCATTTATAACCGACGAGAATGGAGTTGTACTCTCTGCCCATTCCTTAAACGAGGATGCAGATGTCATTTTGGCATCTAAAGTTTTTTTTGAAAATATACCAGTTACTGAGGCTATAGTTCTATTTGTAGAACAGGCAGCTCGATTGGGATATTTTGATATTTCTGCCTTACATGATGGTGTTTGTATCAGTAAGATGGTGGAGGACGATACGGGACAGCTTGCAAACATAAAAGATTCCTTACAACAATATTTTTGCACAGCCGGATTCTATGGTATTGTTATAGAAAAACAGTTTTCTTTAGAGGAATTTTGTAAAAAAGCAAATATTTCTTTAAACACAGAGATTGAAAACATTGCTCAGGTATTAAAGGAATTTGGTCCGTTATACGAGGCTAGAGGTATTACAGAGGAGAATTTAGAAAAACTTTATGAGGAATTCGTTTTGGGCAAACAGGTATTGGCTTTAGTAAAGGATGACTTGTGCACCAATCTAGAGGCTGTAATACATAATGCAAAGCTTTTACTAGAAATTATTTCTTTAAATGGTCAAATTATGTTTCATGAAAAAAATCCTAATATGTTTTTAAAGGATTATTGGAATGTAAAGCGTTTGGCGAATGGAGATTATGATAAAGATTTTGCGATATTAATGGATGAGATGAGTCGAAAGCTCCTAGCTTATGAAAGCGAATTTCACACGTCTTTAAGCAGTTTAGAGGATGTTACGAAGACTATTCAAGCTTATGAAGCAGTACCTTTTGATCAATTAGAAAGCCTTTCTAATTTAGATATTCAAAGCTTTTTAGCTAATCCAAGCCAATATATAAAAATATTGAAAAATATAGGGATAGATGTATCGACGTATGAATTTTTACTAACAAAGCCGAATACGATAGAGGATTTTAAAGATAAAATGTATACTTCTTTAGATGAGGTTTATAAGGAAAAGGAATTGAAGAATCAAGAGGAGTTTAATAAAGATAGACAGGAAATTACGGATGACGAATATAAGCAATTCCTAAAGAGAATTGAAGAGGAGTATGGTTCCTTACAGGAATACTGGGAAATTAAAATTTTAAAATAATGCAATAAAAGGAATTATATTAAGTGTTTAATTAATGAAAATTGAAAAGGAGAATAAAAATATGAGAAAAATTTATGGTTTTTTTAGCGCTTGTTTATTATGTTTAATCTTCCTTTGCTCCTGTGGTAAAGAAAAGTCTAAGGAAGATATCGCATATGTAAGCTTAGACATTAATCCTGCGATTGAGCTTATAGTAGATGAGAACCAAAAGGTTATAAGTGTAAGAGGAGAGAATGAGGATGGACAGGTTCTACTATATGATGAAGATAGCTTAACAGGATTGAATATAAATCAAGCAATCCAAAAGCTTACTACACTTGCTATTGAATATGGATATTTAGATACAAATAATCAAGTGGTTGATACCTTAGTCACTTCTAATAATGATAAATTTGAATCTATTATATTAGAAAAGGTGAATACAGAAATTACGGCAACAGCATCTAATTTAGGACTTACCGTTAAGACGGATGGAGAAGGGGCTTACTCCCTTCTTAGAAAAATGGCTGCTTTTAAAGCAAAATACCCTAATAATAAGACCATTCAGAATTTGAGTGTTCAGAAATTTAAGCTGGCTGTTTCCGTTAGTGAAACGAATGATATTTCTTTAGAAGTAGCTGTAGAGCTAAAGGATGAAGAGTTAATAGATTTATTAAAGAAGGCAACGGACCAAATTGAAGCCTTTGCGACAGAAACCTATTTGGCTGCAAAGAAACAAGCCTTTGCAATTTATGATAAAGCAACCGAAGTAGCTGGTTATACAGTATATACAAAGTATTATATTGAAAAAGTATTTTCCCATCCATTGACGGCATATTATGGTGGAGCTTATCAGCTTTATGCTACAGCTGCGAAAAGCTTTAGTTTAATTTATGAAGTAGCTAATCTTACCAATAGTGTTTATTCTTATCCATTGAATCAAGAACAAATCAAAGCTATTTTAACCTCCTTAGGTATGGCAGAAGAGGAAATAGAACTTTTAAAGGACTCTAATGGAAACGTCACTTTGAATAGTATAGAAGCCTATGCAGATAAAATGTTTAAAAATACGGAGGCTTCCTCACAATTAAATGAATTGAAAAAAAAGCTTACGGAAAGCTTAAATGAAATAGAATCCAATATTCAATCTGAAGTAAATGAATTGGAAGAAGAACACAAGGAAGAAATAAAAAGAACTGTGGAGTCTGTAGAACAAATTTTAGCTTCTATTGAAAATGCGATGGCTTTACTTCCAAACTCAATAAAGGAAACTCTAAATGAATGTACGAAGGATTTTAAAGAGATAATTGCAACAATGCAAGAGTTATTAGCTGATGGTAAAATGGATTTAGCAGAATTAAAGGTGTTGGCTGATAGATTAGAGACTAAAGCACAAAGCTATTTAGAGAAAATTAAGGCGGATTTATCCCCTGAAGAGCTAAAAGAAATAGAAACTAAGAAGGAAGAAATCATCTCTAAAATGCAAGAAGAAAGAACCAAATTAGAAACCAGTCTTCAAAAAGCAGAGAAAGCTGCTAAAGAGGAGCTGGCTAATTTAAAAGCTGCTCGTAAGACTACCAATTAAGTTTTTTAATGAATAAAATGGCTATCTAGTGTAAGATAACCATTTTTTATTTTCAAGGTAAAATATAAATGAATAAAAAGCTATTTAAAAATGTTTCAAATGTTTTACAAATGAATTCTCTCTTTTAGAAAGAGTTATCTTATGATATAATGAACCTATAAGAACTGGAAAAAGGAGTACTAAATGTGGGCTGGAAAGAATTTTTAGATGAAGAAAGACAAATGGATTATTATCCGAAACTAAAAGAGGCAATTGATAGGGAGTATGCAACCTATCGCTGCTTTCCAGATTATAAAAAAATATACCATGCTCTTTCCATTACTAAAATGGAAAATGTAAAGGTGGTTATTTTAGGACAGGATCCTTATCATGAAGTAGGTCAAGCTCATGGTCTTGCTTTTTCTGTTTTATGTGAGAAATTACCACCATCTCTTCTAAATATCTATAAGGAAATGGAGTTGGATTTGGGTGTTCCTGTTCGTCAGGATGGGAATTTAGATTATTTAGCATCGCAGGGTGTATTGTTATTAAATACCCTATTATCTGTACGGGAGGGACAAGCATTTTCTCATCGTGATATGGGCTGGGAGATCTTGACAGATCACATCATTCAGAAGCTAAATACCTTACCTCAGCCAATTGTTTATATCTTATGGGGCTCGGCAGCTCAATCCAAACAAAGATTTTTGGATAATCCCAATCATTTTATTATAAAGTCAGCTCACCCATCTCCTCTATCTGCCTATCGTGGATTTTTTGGTTCTAGACCTTTTTCTAGGGCGAATGCTTTTTTAGAATCTCATCATGTGAAACCCATTCAATGGGTAAAGGCCTAGACTTAGGTCTTTTTCTTTCATATATTTAATAATGGGTGAAAAAAGTGAATTATTATAATCCAAATTTAAGTTCCTATGAACAATATGTGGTAAAGCAGAATGATTCTTTATATATGATTGCTAAAAAGTATGGAATTACTGTAGAGGACTTGAAGGCTGCTAACCATTTGGTATCAAATATGATTTATCCAAATCAAATTTTATTTATTCCAAAGAAATCAAATTATGTGACCAAAAGTAATGATAGTATCCAAGAAATTATCAATAAATATAATGTAAATATTAAGGATATATCTAACTTAAAGGTGATGCCAAACCAATCTATTCCTTATCGTGATCCAAAGGTTCATACAGTTAAGGTTGGCGAAAGTGTAGAGGATATTCTGGCAAAATATCAGATATCTCCATTAGAATTATTAAAACTAAATGAAAATAGACTATTGATTCCTGGTGAGAAAATAATTATTGAAAAATAGTTATTTTTTTCTTTTATGGAAAATTTTGTTGTATGGTGGTAGAATAGATAGGGATATAAGGAGAATTGTATGAGCTATTGTCAGAAATGTGGAACGAAATTAGAATTAAAGACTTTAGAACATGAGGGAATGGTGCCTTTTTGCAAGACCTGTAATGCTTATCGATTCGAAAGTTTTTCTGTTGCAGTCAGCATGATTATCGTTACTAGGGATTTAAAGAAAACACTTTTGATTGAACAGTATGGAAAAAAACGATATATATTAGTGGCTGGCTATGTGAATAAGACAGAGGCTTTAGAGGAGGCCGCCATCCGAGAGATTTCTGAAGAGGTTGGACTCACAGTGGAAAGACTTATCTATCAGAAGTCAAAATTTTATGAAAAATCTAATGTCTTGATGGTGAACTATATAGCGATAGTAGAACAGGATGTAGTTACTGCAAACTATGAGATAGATAGCTATTCTTGGTTTTCCTTAGAGGAGGCCAAGCAGCAGATTGCTTCTCCAAGTTTGGCTCAGGAATTTTACAATTATTTTTATGATAGGGTAAAGAACAATGAAATATAAAATGGTAGTATTTGATTTAGATGGAACAATTTTAAATACGATAGGAGATTTATGTGATGCCTGTAATTATGCTTTGAGGAAGCATGGCTTGACTGCCATAACCGAGGAACAAACCAAGGCCTATTTGGGGCATGGCATTCGTCATTTGATTCAGGAGGCTTCCCTTCATCATCCACAGATTGACGATATTTTAGCTGACTTTAAAGTGTATTATGGGAAAAATTATAATATTAAAACGGAGGCCTATTCAGGAATTCAAGAGGTGTTCTCCTATTGTAAGGAACATGGTATTGGATTGGGAGTTGTCACCAATAAGGTCGAATCAATTGCTGGACATTTGGTTGAAGCACACTTTCCTAATACGATGAACTTTGTGTATGGGGATACTGAAAATCGAAAGCGTAAGCCTAATCCAGAAACGATTCTTACCATTCTAAAGGATTATGCTTTAAATAAAGAAGATCTCCTTTATATTGGAGATAGTGAAGTGGATATTGCTACTGTAAGTAATGCAGGAGTAGATGGACTGTTTGTGAGCTATGGCTTTCGGACCAAACAGGAGTTACAGCAGTACACAGATCGTCTAGTGGATTGTCCAAATGAGATTATAGAGTGGATAAGGTAGGGAAAATATATGGATATTGAAATCATGTTGCGGGTGATTGAATATATAGGTACAATTGCCTTTGCAATCTCAGGGGCTTTAATTGCAATTGAAAATAAAATGGATATTTTAGGTGTTGTAATTCTTGGAAGTACGACAGCGGTAGGTGGGGGACTATTTCGGGATATCATCATAGGTAGAGCTATGCCCTCTATGTTTGCCAATCCGAGCTATGTAATCGTTGCTGCTGCTACAACCTTAATCGTCTTTCTAGTGATGTATTTTTTAAAAAATACAAAAGTGGTGGAAAGTAAAATATATAAGATAGGATTTAATATCACTGATAGCTTAGGCTTAGGTGTGTTTGTCGTTGTAGGAGCTACTCAAACGATGGAGGCAGGTATTACAAACCATTTTATGATCATCTTTTGTTCCGTGCTGACGGCGGTTGGCGGAGGAATGCTAAGAGATATTATGGCTGCGCATATTCCAGCGATTTTTAGGAAACATATTTATTGTGTGGCAGCTATTATAGGAGCGGTATTATATTATTGCATCATCTTAAATAGTCATATGTATCCTTTAGCTTCTATCTTATCCATTGTGGTGGTAGTTGTGATTCGCTACCTGGCCTTCCATTTTCAGCTGAATCTTCCTAAGGTTAAAATTAATGAGGAATATTAAGGTTTTCCAATGATAACTATTACTTACGAAGAACTATTTACATATGAAGCACTGTATCGTGCTCATCTACGTGGTAGGAGAAGTAAACGAAATAAAAAGCCTCTTGTGCGGTTTGAATTGATAACACTTGATCATTTATATAATTTGTATGAGCGAATTCAATCGGGAAAATTTAAGCCAGGCAAATATAGTACATTTACGGTAAAGGTTCCAAAGATAAGAGAAATTCAAACCCAGCCATATGAAAACAGAGTAGTACAGCATGTCTTATGTGATAACGTTTTGACACCATATTTTTCAAAAAGAGCAATATTAGATAATGCTGCTTGTCAAAAAGGAAAAGGAATGCACTTTGCACTTGATCGATTTGAAGCTATGCTACATACACATATAAGACAACATGGAGTAAATGGCTATTTTTTAAAATGTGATGTTTTAAAATATTTTCCATGTATTCCACATAAACGATTAAAGCAAATAATTTGCTCTCATATTGCTGATGAGCAACTTAGAAAATTAGTGGAAGAAATAATTGATAGTTATCATACAAAAAAGTCTTTTTTAGATAAATATGGAATTCCATATAGAGCTGACGGAGAAAAAACAGGACGTGGAATTCCAATAGGAAATCAAACGAGCCAGATATTTGGTATGTTTTACTTGAATTCAGTAGACAGACTAATAAAGGAACGTTTTCAGATAAAAGTATATTCAAGATATATGGATGATTTCATATTATTGCATAAGGACAAAGAGTATATCAAAGGCATCTATGAAGAAATTAAAAAAGAGCTAGAGTATTTAGGTCTGAAATTTAATTCTAAAACGCAAATTCTTCCTATAAAAAATGGAGTTACTTATTTAGGATTCCGATTTAAGATAACTCCAACAGGCAAGGTAATCAGAACTGTAAAGAAATCTACAAAGCAAAGATTGCGTTGGCGAGCAAGATTATTAAAAAAAGCATATTTAGATGGTGTAATTCCTATAGAGCGTGTGAAAGCATCCCTTGCAGCGTTTCATGGACATCTAAAAAGTGGTGATAATTATCAATTTGAAAATGAATTGAAAAGGAAATTAAATTTTGAAAGAAAGGAATCACAATAATGAACGATGCAGAATTACTAGAAAAGGTAAATGAAGAAATCAAGGAAGAGTTATCTGAAAGTGAGGAAGTTAAACCTGGTCAACCGCAAGCTGACAAAGGTGCAGGAAGAAAATCTTTTCGCATTACTGATTTTGATACACCAAAAGATAGAGAAATGGCGGTATTCACACACGCTAAAAAATTGAGTGCATATATTTTTGTCATTACAGAAAAATCTCCTGCAAAATTTAGGTGGAATATAACATCTCGGTTGCTAAATACTTCTGTAGAAATTATTGAAGATTTATATCGTGCGAATTATGAGCGTGGTGAAGAACGGGTAGTATGGCAAAAAAAAGCGATGACTGCGCTAAATATTCTTGATTTTTATGCTGATACAGCTAATTTAAAAACAGTAATTACATTTCGTCAAATGACGCTTATAGCAAATCAAATTTCAGAAGTGAAAAAACTGTTGAGTGGGTGGGTACGAAGTACAAAACCAAAGAAAGACGAAACCAAACAGAATGCTAATGCTTGAAAAAACAAAAAAAATATGCTACAATGCTCGAAAGGATGAAAGTTTTCTGGTTTTTATCGTAGTGGCTGCGGTCCGGCAATTATAATAATTACAACAATGCGTACTAATTGCAGACGTCGGGCGCGTATAACAACAACAATGTTACTAATACTAACGGCGTGCGGCCTGCGCTTCACTCACCCGCAATAAGAAATGCGGTATTCCCGTATCCGTACTATTGAACAACAATTTGCGGACAGAAGAAGTGAGTGTGAAGGGGCTTTCCGTCCTGCCTTTATTAAAAATTAAGATAGAGGCGAATCCAATCCGACCTTTCCTCAACGGTTTAACTTTTGAGGGATGAGCTTATAAAGCGGTCGGGTTTTCTTTTTTTATAATAATATTTTCTAATACTCTTTAAGAAACTATAATATGGAATGAAAAATGTGCTATAAGAAATATATAAGGTAAAAATCTATATCTATTTAGTGAAGTCGAGCGGTTTTCCTTGTCAGATAGCGTGATTGATGGTTAAGTACTATAAAGCCTAACCACGAATCGCGCTTTTTTTTGATAAGTAAAATTATTAAAGTCAATGCGCTATTTGTATTGAATCTATGATGTCATTCTCTTTAGGAATAGCTATAGTGGAGTTTTATATACAATTATAAGATGATTCAAATCAAAATCTTAGTTAAGTATTAGATTAAGATTTACTTTATTTATGTTTTCATCTATTAGATAAATGTTTTTACAAATTGTCGAAGGAAAAAAAGAGGTAAACCCCTGTTCAGTCGAGTAAAAAAATTCAAAAAAATCTGAATAAAGTTTGTATTTTATTATCGGAATTTGGTAGATTTTGCCAATGATTTTATTGACTTGAATATATGATGTTGCTATAATCAACTATATGGTTTAAAGTTGTTTATTATATTTGCAGTGCGATTAGAGAACAAGTAGTTAATATATAATAACATATGAGAGGCGGAATTATTATGAATATGATGAAGAAATGCAAATTGTTTTTTGTTATGGTTTTCTTTGCTATTTTAATAGTTGCATTTTTCCCACAACACCATGTGAATGCGCTTACGTCCACAGGTGGTGCAGTTAAAGCTGGACAAGGTGAAGATTTATGGAATGCCGATGAAGGAGGCTTTAATGATGAAGTGCTTTCTGATCTTGTAGATAAGTTATTTGGCGAAGAAGATCCAGCAGAATATATTAAAACGATGAAAGATACTCAAACGGATAGCTATGTCATTCCTGCTTCTACCATTAATGCAAAGGTGGGTAGCCCTAATGACGGTTTAGTGGTAAAGCTAGATGGAAAAGAGTGGATGGCAACATCACTTACGCTTGCGGAAATTGAAGGAGAAGAAAATGTTGTTTTAACTCTTTATCTTGCTAATGATTTGGGAACATCTCAATATTATACAAATAATAGTAATGTAAAAGGCAATAATATGTATAGCCGAAGTACTATAAGAAATCATTTGTTGACTAATGCAAATTGGAGCTTATTTCAAGATGGTGGTGAAGATAGCTTTGCGCAACAATTTTTGGTACAACCAAAATATGTTAAGTATCAGCAAACGGAATCACATGTGGGTAGAGCAAATGCTCCTTTCAATTATAACTGCCCAAATGACGCTCTAGGGGCTCTTTCTTCTGGTTGGTATAGTGGTATTAACTATCAGCCTGCAGACACTTTTGATGGCAAACGTTACGATGATTGGGGTAACGATTACATATGGTTACCTTCTGCTACTGAAACTGGTTATCAAAATTATTTACAAACTTCATCCATTTGGAAACTAACGGCTAATCAGTTAGCACATAACGGAAATAGTTATTCTTGGCTGCGGTCCGGCTATTTTAATTATTACCACTATGCGTACGTATTGCAGACGTCGGGCGCGTATTACAACTGCAGTGTTACTAATACGTACGGCGTGCGGCCTGCGCTTCACTTCAATCTGAGCTCTGCCGCGCTGGGCGCGGTAGGGGCAACCCTCAAAAATCCTGAGAATGTTTCAACAACATACAATGGTGACGTACAAACGTTGAAAAGCGCGTACGAGGCGAATAAGAAAGGAATAAGTTGGTACAACAAAAAATGGTACGAACATACTGAAAATTATATTAAAGTTACATCATCTGCTGAATTGAAAAATGCAGGTGAATACTGGGTAAGTGTTGAACTACAACAAAAGTGGTTTGACGATATGGATGCTTTGGTAGAAGCACAGGGTGCAGAGCAGGGCTGGTCTGCGGCTGAAATTGCCGAAGCGAAATTAAGAAAAAAACCGAAGTTTAAGGGGGATCCTGATACTTCGGATGCGGAACACATGGAAACAGATAGGATTCGTTGGTTTAAGTTTACAATAAAACCGAAAGAGATTGCGGTGACTAAGCCTGCGTACAATTCAAGTACAGGTGTTTTTACTGCACCATCGTTTATGGATGAGAGTGAATTGCATGCCAATCCACCTGTTGTTGCAACAAGGTTTACGGGTACAGCGGCAGATGGGACGGAAATTGACCAAATAGATGTTGTTCCAAACAGAAGAGGAAATTATATTGCACAGACGATTTTCGTTAAGTCTTCGACCGATAAAACAGAGTATAAGGGAAATTATATTGTTAAAGATGCGGCAAATATGACCTGTACGGTACAAATTAATCGAAGTAGACTTGCAATTGTTGGTATTGCGAATAATAGTAAGGCGTATACGGGTGCAGAAATAGAATTTGCGCTTACGGGATATTCCACTGCATGGACGGATATAGCTACTTTAACTTTACCAAATGGTGTGACGCTGAAAGGAAGCGACGATAGTGGCTGGAAACTGGTCATAACTGAAGCGGGTAGCTATGATATAATTGCCGCTATTAAGAGCGATAAGAAAACAGATTGGTGTTGGAATACGACGAATTTCTCAGAAGAAATCGTTACGGATAGAACTTTTACTATAACTATAACAAGAAAAACATTAAGTGTGGAATTTACAAGTACAGCTTCGGGTGGTGGATTTTTACTACAAGCCGGTTCGAACGTAGAGTTCGGAACAAACCCTGCAAATGCGCTTGAACGCGACGACGTGAAATTGACACTTGAATATTATAATGCTTCAAATCCAAATGTGAGAATTCCGGTTGCAGGAGGCATATTGGATGCGTCAACCTTAAATCCTGGTACGTATTATTTGGTAGCAACACTTGATGATACAGAGGCTACTGGTAATAAGAATTATATAATAGAAGGCGGAGAAGCCAGACAAGAATTTACGGTAAGTGCAAAAAATATTGTAATCGATAGTGTAAACTGGCAATATTCCCAGAATAATGGTGCACCTATTTCTATTGCAAACGGTGCAGGTGCTGTATCATCTTCACCTTTTGAGGTGACCTATAATGGTAGTGCCTATGTGTTTGTAATTAACACGAATGGTTTAGCGGATTTGGGTGTAAAGGTAGATGTTAAATACGGAACGAATGGGTATACAAATGGCTCACAAACCAATGCCATTGCAAGCGCTATTGCAATTACCGTTCGGTTAATTCCAGTGGATAATAGTTTTGCTTTTAATGATTCAAATGGGAAACCACTTGAACAGCAATATAAAGATTTTACGATTTATATAAAAGTAAATAAGGCGGATGTTGATTTTTCAAATGTTGTTTGGAATGCGGATCAACTGGAATATAACGCCGTAAATCAGAGTGTATCTATTACATCTGGACTTCCGAGTTTTTTATCAGCGACGTACAATTCGGGGGCTACAGGACGGAATATAGGCACATATACGGCAAAAGTTACAGGACTTACGGTTGTAAATCAAACAGTAGCGGCAAACTATAATATTCCTTCATCTTCACAGATTGCATCAGAATCTAATCTTACACATACATGGAAAATCGTAAAAAAGCGTATTGAGGTAACTTGGATTACAACAGAAAAAAATCAGGATGGAAATATAATTTTCGTGCCATCAATTTCTGATAATTCTACAGGGGCTATCGAATATACATATTATAATGCAGATAGGACAAAGGAAATGACACTGGATGAAATTTTTGCTGATTACGACTCTACGACAATAAAAGATTATTATGTTTGCGCAAGATTGAAAGCAAGTGGTGGTTCGTATAATGCGACGAACAGTGTACTAATTGAAGCAGGTCTTGAGGTGACAGAATCTTATCAGGGATTCCAAGCAGGATCAAGTAAAACTCCTGTTCGTGTAGGATTGAAAGTAAATAACGTTACTTATAATAAAACAGCACAGCCTGCGGAGATTGAGGTCGAAGGTGGTGGATTGTCAGCAAGCAACGTTACTATAACCTATAAGCAAAATGGTATAGTGTGTGGTGTTCCGACGAATGCGGGTGAATATAAGGTTATTATTTCACTCAACAACGGCTTGGAGGGTGAATTTGCTATTACAGGACAATGCGAGTTCGATTATGTTATTGAAAAAGCGAATTACGATGTTTCTGCTATGAAATGGGTGGATACGGAGAATGACAATGCAGAATATACTGAGCCATATACATATGCTTATGGAGTAACACATACGCTTGCATTTACAGGAGATGATATTGATGGTCTTTCTGTAAATTATACTTCAGATACTGAAGCAAACCTCTCTGGAGGAAATGCACGAGATTATAAAGTAGTCGTTACATTTTCGGTACGTGACTCTTTGAACTATAATGTTCCTGAAAATATAGAGTTTACATGGACAATTCATCCATATACACCTGATCTTTCTAGTGTAATATGGAATTATAATACGGATGGGCCATATACGTTCTCAATTGTAGATGGTGTTCCTGTGAAATATTCAGCATATTTACTAGGCTTACCAGAAGGATTAGAAGATCTAATCGTCTATAGTGGTGATACAGAAGAGTATAGTGATGCTGGTTCGCATGTTACGAATTTTTCGATTAATGAGAGTGATCCTAATCGTAGCAATTATGGAGAGCTTGTATTCAGTGGTGGCTTAGAAACACGTCTTGTGTGGGAAATCAAGCCATTGCTGGTGGACAAGCCTATACTAAAACAGACAAAGACTTTCTGTGCAGAGGGGTATTCTTTTTCTGAAATTACGAACCTTCCTGAAGATTGGGCACAGTATTTTGAGGTGCAAGTGACAGATTCAGAAAAGAACGAAATTCAGCCTATAGATGGGACATGGACCTTTATAAATGTTGATCGTTATCAAATCAAGATTATGTTTAAACAAGGAATGAATGGCTCACATGGTGGGACTATGGATAATGTGAAATGGTCAGATAACGGACGTATCGATTGTTCCGTGGTTCTTAATGTGGAAAAACTTGTATTGGAAGTGAATGGTTGGACAGATGATGCGGAGGGATATGCAAAGCCGACGCTTAACGCTGATAATATAGCAGAAATTGAAAAATATTTTGATTATGTTCTAACAAATAAGGAAACAAATACGAATGTCAGCTTAAATGAACAATTAGAATATGAAACGTCTTACACCATTGCCTTGAAGATTAAATCAGAATTCATTGGAAACGTGGCTGTAAAGTATTTGGGACATGAAGTGGAAGAAACAACACCTTACGGATTTTTGACGGGTGTAGATCCTTTAGCTGACGATCCTGAAAACTTCTACCGCAAGCCTACAGAAAAGGAATTATATATAGAATATAAATACACCGGTAAAGAAATTACATTTAAGCTTGGTGACTGGTTTGTAGAAAGCAAAATGCAAATATTAAGTGGAGTGCTTGCTGGTACAGAGGAAGGAATTTATCAAGTACGTATTGGATTTAAAAAGGGCGCAAATTCAGCTTGGGGTAGTATAGACGATTTTGACAGAACGCCTGTCACAGTAAATTTTGTGATTTCAGCCGACGCAAAAATAGCGGATAGATTCATATTAAAAGATGGGATTTTGGTGCCATTCAAATTTCAATATGAAGATTTTACAGAAGAAATGAAAATAGAAGAATATATGTATAATGAGGGAAAACCATTATTTATTACACGACTCGCACGTGGTGATAGTCTTGAACTATTGCTTGCCCAGTTTGAAAATGGTGCTGACATTAAGGTTTTTGATGCAAATGGTAACCCAATTACTGATTTATCTTCTTTGCTTGCTACAGGTATGATTTTACGCCTTGTAGATGGAGATGCAATATTAAATCAACTTACAATTTCTGTTTTGGGTGATATAAACGGAGATGGTAAGGTAAATGTTACCGACAAAACACAATTGAATGCACATATAAAAGGAAATTCCCATTTTGAGGGAGCAAGATTACTTGCCTGCGATATTACAGGTGATGGCAAAATAAATGTAACAGATAAGTCTCAATTGAACGCACAGTTGAAGGGGGATCGTGATATATACGGAAATTTAAGCTTGAAATCAAGCTTATCTGCGCTTTGCGTTGTGCCTATAAAGGTAGTAGCACAAAGTCAAAGTTCCATCAGAGAATCCAACATAATTGAGTTTGCAAAAGAAGTAAAGATAGCTATCAGTTATGTCTCAGAGGACAATGAGGTGGTAAAAAGTGCAGATTTAGAATCTGTAAAATCTATACAATCTTTTGATGGGCTATTTATTAAGTTAGTAGATAAAAAGCGTTATGCAATTTGCAATAGGAGGAAAGAAGCTTTATGAAACCATTTAGAGTGAAGAAATTTTTACTTGGAACGGTTCTTGCGGTTGCATTATCGTTTATTGCAATCGTAGGCGTAACAGTAAACGCATCAAGTGCACAAGAGATTACTTTAACTGCCGAGGTTTCGGACGTTATTGAGGGACAAGCTAATCCTGAATTTACTATAATGTTCAAAATTGAGAACAATAGTGGTAAAATCGGAGGAGCAGAATTTGTACTTACGCCGTTGGATGAAAATATTTCAATTGGTACAGCATCACAAAATTATGTAAAAGGCGATACATGGTCTGATGTAAATGCGGGAGCAAATATATTTGGCGAAAAGAATATTCATATTCTTGGATCAGATGATAGTGGAATTGACAAAAGGTCCTTTTTACATGGTGGATACAAATTTGTTTATCAAGGGACACCTACGGGACCGATTGAATTTAATGTTGCATATGAAGCGGTATGCGATGAGGTTGGCGAAGAAAACATTACTGTAAAATTTAATAATCAGACGCTGACAGATGACTATTCTCAAGCAAATTTAACTGTAACACCGCGTGAGGTTGATACTGCAAATACGTTGAGTGAATTTACCCTTTCTGTTGGTGGTACACAGGTTCTCAGTGGTACGGGTGATAATCAAACAGTTGCAGAGCCGATTGCCAATGCAGATAAAGGAAATGTAAAAATTTCCGCAAAACGTGCTGGTGCCACATCAAAAATCAAGATAACTGAAGGCAGCAAGACGATTGTAGAAGAGCAACAAAACGATGTTAAAGACATTTCACTTGGTGATTTAGATGTAGGAGAACATACACTTACAATTACTGTTACTTCGGAAGCAGGTGTAGCTAAAACTTATACTGTGAAATTCACCGTTGCATCAGCTCTTGCAACGCCTATTACAAAACCATCTGCTTCAGGAACTACGACGAGCGGCTATAGTGGTTCTCCTGTCGATTTTACGCCTAATGGTATGGCAGAATTAGTATCAAGTGGGAAAGTTAAGCTATATTTGGTGTCTGGGACAGGTACTGAAACGGAAGTTGGTATTGATGCTTTTAAGCCTACAAATGCGGGATCCTATAAAATTATTGCACGCCCTAATGATGGCTTTGCCTGGGAAGGAGATACGACAGATGCTGTATATGACTTTTCTATAAGTAAAGCCGTATTAGTTGCAACACCAGCAGAATCAGGAAAAATGCCTACGTTTACAAGTGAGAGTTATAAAGGCTCACTTGATAATATTGTTGAATACAAGTATTACTCTGACGCTGCATGTACGCAAGAAATAGCACAAAGTGCACTTGTACCTGGTATGAAGTATTATGCAAAGCCCGTGCTAAAAGATGGGGTAGAGAATAATTTTGAATTTGATACAGGAAGCGTTACACAAGGGTATATTGATTCTGGATTTGAATATGAAGCACCAAAAACATCAAATGAAGAGAAATCTTTCGGTGATTTGCCGTATTGGGTGTGGATTATAATTGCAGGAGTTGTTTTATTGCTGATTATTTTATTGATTATATTACTTGTAGGTCGCAAAAAGAAAAAAGAAAAAGAAGAAGATAAAGTACAAGGAGTACATCCTGTTGCAGCTATGACAACTCAGCAACCTTTAGTACAATCAGCTCAACCACAGGTTGAAAGCGTAACGGAAAAATTAGAAGAACGTATGCACGAAATTGAGCGTGTTGCAAGCGAGCGTGAAATTTCGAGATACAAAGAAGAAATAGAGCGTGCCGAAAAGAAGGCAGACGATATTAAAAAAGAGCAGGCGTCGTTGTTAAATCAGCAACCTGTTCAGTCCGATATTGATGTAAAAATTGAAAAGCTCAGTGAAGAGATACGGTTACGCAACGAGGAACTGAAAAAGCAAATGCAACTGCAAGTGGAAATGCAAAGGGAAGCAGAGTATAAGAGAGAAAAAGAACGTCTTTCAGAGCGTGTGGATGATGCAGAAAAAGAAGTTGCAGATTTGAAAGAAAAGTTGAAAACTACAGAATCATCCCAAGAGTTGAAAGCATTGCATTTTGTTCCTGCTTCGTTGCATTCAAAAAATTCAGGAACGGAGGATTCGGAAGTGGATGCAGAAACTTATGCAATTTTAAAGGCATACGAAGAGCGTTTGCGTAGTATGGAGCGTGAAATGCAAGAGCGAAAAATGGAAGCAATGCTTCGTGAAGAAAATGAACGCGTAAAGAGGGAATTGGAAGATGCCGCTCGTATGCGTAGGCACGAAGAAGAAATGCAACGCTTACGCGAATTACAGCAACAAGAGCAATTAAGACGTATGGAAGTACATCAGCCTTATTATGGTCAATATGTTCAACAAACTCAGCAACAGCCTAGTATGAATTATCAAATGCGTCAGCAAGAACTTGAACAACAGCGCTTGCATCTTTTAGAAGAGCAATTGAAACAAAAAGAAATTGAAAACCGTTTATTGAATGAGCAATTAAGACAGCAATATGCGTCTTATCCACCTTATGGTTATGCACCTTATCCGCCTTACGGAGAAGATCCGCAACAACCATTTATTGATCCTAATAAAACAAAAAAATAATTAAAAATCAAATGAGAAAGGAAAAGCTTTTATGTCAAAGAAAAAGGAGTTATTGGAGGAAATTGCAGTTACAAAAGCAGAACTTGCAGATTTGGAGCAAAAACAGTTGAGATCACAAGCCTCTATCGTGGAAAGTTTGATAGATAAAGAAGAACCTAAAGAGCAAGAAAAAAGTTATTTCAAAACACTTCAATCCATGATAAAACTGCAGCGTGAAAAATTACAAATGTTGACTGATGAATTGCAACTGATGAAAGAGCAGAAATAATTTCTAATTTGTAAACGGAGGAAGTAACATTGAACAGCCGAGACAAGTTAAATAAATATTTCAATCGTGTTGATGTTCTTGAACGAGAACTTTCCGATTACAAGGTTCGCGATGCATATAAAGTCACTATTGATGACACTAGAAAAGAGTTGGAAAAGGCAGAATCACTATATAAAGAAGCAGAAGAACTTAAAAGAATCAAAGATTGTGTTAATACAAATGCTTATCCAAACGTTGAGCAAATTGCTAACCCATCCGTATCATTTCCTGAGGGATTGCCTTACGATTATGAGTTAGAGCTAGAAAGGCAACGCACAGAATTAGAAGAAGCACAGTTAAAATTTTTACAGGAGAAACTGAATCATCAAATAGAAGAAAATATTCGATTAAAGGCTAGAATTTCACATCGTTATTTTCATCCTGTTTCACCTTATCATGCTCCGTCAGCTATTAAGCCCCAAACAGATGAAGTGCGAGAGCAGGTTATTGAAAAAGAAGCAACTGTACCATCTGCTGATACAGTAGATGATGGGATAGTGTCTGTTTCACAAGATTCTATTATGTTTGATGGAAATGTAAGGTTGACCTTTTTGGAGGCTTATGCACTATTGTCTCCCACGCAAAAGCGTTTTTGTGATGGGCTTGTGTCATATGCTTGTAAACATTCAGAAAAGGAACGACGAGATTCAAAATTTTATGTAAGTGTTGGGTGCGGGGTTAATCAAGTGGTTAAAATTTTGATTAAAAACAATACTGTAGTTGTATCTGCTCGTATGGAAGATTATACACTACGTAATTTACGTCTATCGGATACAGATACACCCATTAAAACAAGAGAAACATCAGTTAAGGTTGTAGATAATGGTGCTTATGAAACAGCCAAAAGGCTTATAGACTTACGGATTGAACAAATAGCTAAATTTATTGAGGAAAAGAAGTTGATGCTTAAAGAAAAACGTAAGGCATCTAGTACTTCTAAAAAGAAACTCTAAATAAAAACAATTCGAGAACTTATATCGCAGCTTTAAATAAAGAGGGAACAAAAGTATTAATAAAAACTAAAAATGCCGTCAAAAGGAAGTATAGAAAGGTACTAAATTTTGACGGCTTTTCTTATGGGGTGCAATAGGAATTAAAATAGATTACTACAATAATTATACATTAGGAAACACCTTTTTTTTCAAATATATTTTACACTATCCCAATTAAAATTATTTGAATTTCCCCAAAAATAAAAAAGGGGTAGAACAACTTAAAATAACATTCTTTTATAAATTTATTATTGCTTGAGCCAAAAAATGGGGAAACTAAAGAATTTAATTGAGGAATAAAGTTTACATTAATTTCCAAATTTGATATAATTAAAAAAGGTGAAGAATATGCAGGAAGTTAAGACGGACAACCTTGAGCTTTTCTATGATTGTGTAGATGAGTCCAATAATTTACTATATGAGATTTTTCATAAAAGCTACTTTGAGTTAATTGAACTTACAGTAAATAATATTTTGGCTTCAGATGTAGTTTGTGATTGTGAGCCAGAGTTTGTAAAACAATTAAATCAAATTTATGATAAAATTGCAGATATAGATTTTACTGTTGAGGATGTCCGTAAGGCGATGCAGGCCATCATTCTTAAGGGCTTCAAGGAGATGCGAATCCCTAATGGGAATACAACTCCAGATACCTTAGGAATATTCACCGCATATTTGATTACCAAACTATCAAAGAAACAAAGCATTTCCATCTTAGATCCATTGTGTGGAACAGGGAATTACCTTCATACGATTTTAAATCATTTGGATAAGACCTGTAAGGCTTATGCATGTGATCATAATGTATGGATGACAAAGCTTACAAAAATGGTCAGTGATCTATTGTCTATTGAGGTAGAGCTTTATTTACAGGATACTCTAAATTTGAATCTTAGTGGGTTAGATTTCATAGTCTTTGATATGCCAAATGTACTGAAAGAAGATTTAAAAACTTACTTTCCTTATGATGCAATTTTAAAGTATAGTAAAATGCTAAGCTCTGAAGGCTGTATGATTGGAATTGTGGGAAATGATTTCTTTGATTATGATAAAAATCAAAGCTTTAAAAAACAGTTGCTGGAGGAATGCTCTATCATTGGATTAGTAGAGCTACCAGATAATATGTTTGTTGCAAAGCCTAAAATTCTTCTAGTTATCCAAAAAAAGGTCTATGAGGATAAGAAGAATTGCTTTATGGTCAAACTGCCAAGCTTCACAAATGTCAAGGAATTTAATCAGTCCTTGCTGGAAATCGAAGCGTGGTTTGAAAAAAATAAAATTTAGAAGTGAGGAAAACAAATATGGCAAAAATTATGGCAGTAAACGCTGGAAGCTCCTCTATTAAGTTTCAGTTATTAGAGATGCCAGCAGAAACAGTTATTGCATCTGGAGTAATGGAAAGAATTGGGTTGGCTGAAGGAATTTTCACCTTAAAGTATGATGGTAAAAAGGAAGAAACACATCCCGTATTACCTACCCATGCAGAGGGAGTAGAATTATTACTAGAAACCTTAGTAGAAAAGGGAATTGTAAAGAGCTTAGATGAAATATCAGGAGTAGGACATCGTGTCGTTCAGGGTGGAGAATATTTTAAGGATTCTAGCCTGGTTGATGAAACGGTCATTGAAAAGATTGCAGAGCTAGCAGATTTAGCTCCTCTTCATAACCCTGCTCATATCATTGGTATCAAAGCCTTTCAAAAGGCATTACCAAAGGTTCCAGAGGTTGTTGTGTTTGATACTGTATTCCATCAAACCATGCCAGAGGAGGCCTATATGTATGCCGTACCATATGAGTGGTATGAAAAATATGGCATCCGTAAATATGGCGCCCATGGTACATCTCATAAGTATGTATCTGAAAGATGTGCTGAGATTATGGGTAAACCTTTAAAGGATACAAAAATAATTGTTTGTCACTTAGGTAATGGTGCATCCATTTCAGCAGTAGAGGGTGGCTTGTGTAAGGATACTTCTATGGGACTTACTCCGTTAGAGGGAATCCCTATGGGAACTCGTACGGGAAATATTGACCCAACGGTTGTTTCCTATATCTGTGCTAAGGAAGGAAAAACTGCAGCTGAGGTTGTAAATATTTTGAATAAGAAATCCGGCTATTTAGGAATGTCAGGACGTTCGAATGATGCTAGAGATGTAACGGCAGGTATGGAGGCTGGCGATCATAGATGTAAGCTGACCTTTGATGTACAGGCAAAACGTATTGCAGATTATGTAGCCTCCTACTGGTTATATTTAGGTGGCTGTGATGCAATCTGCTTCACCGCAGGTATGGGTGAAAACCTGAAGCATCTTCGTTTAAATGTTGCAAAGCGTCTAGCACCTCTTGGAGTAAAGATTGATGAACAGCTGAATGATACCTTCTCTGATGAACGCTTGATTTCTACGAAGGATTCTAAAATCAAGCTATATATCATTCCTACAAATGAAGAGGTAATGATTGCTAGAGATACGGTTAGAGTTGCAAAAATTCAATAAATATCACAATTTCCCATAATTTAAACGTATTATTGAGATATTTAGAGGGTATACTATAGTTGTCTTAAGATTAGGAAGACTTTACTTCCTCTTAGGATAAAAGCTTTTTTCATAAGCAAACTATAACTCTCCCAATGGTAAAGAACTGTAGAAATACAGTTCTTTCCTTTTTTATTTTATAAATCCTTTTTTTCGAAAAAATCCTCTTTTGTAAAACAAGTTTGACATTTTTTCTTTTTTTGGTATAATGATATAATGTAAATTGTTTTTTTGTGTTAGAGGGTGTAAAAATATGAAGAAAAAAATAATATTTTTATCCATTTTCATACTTGTACTTTTAATTGGCGGAGTAGCAATTTTCTACTTTACCCAATCCAATAGAGATTCTGTAACCTTTGCAGATGAGGAAGCAAAATATAAAACCTATACCGAACAAGCACCAACAGATGGTAGTCTACCTTCAGACCATGACTCCCTATCGAACATTGCGTACGTCTTATGGGTTTTAGAGAATACAGAGAATTATTCTTCACAGACGAAGGGAAGTGCAGTATCTGCTGGACAAACTCAGGAGATTTTGAACCAGCGGTTTGTAAATGGTAGTATCCAGGTGGTAAATACCTATTCAGGAGGACTTGTCACATTAGGAAAACAGAAGTATTTTCAAAATGGTAAGGTTTTAATCCGTGATTTTACCTCTAAGGATGGTGACAATATTTCTTGGAAAACAGACCAGCCAGAATGTATAACCAATAAAGGCTATATAACGAGGTATGGCTGGCTTCCAAATCAAGCGACAGCTTATATTATCTGTAAGGAAACGATTTTAGAGATTTCTGAAACGCAGTCTTTAGAAAATGGCTTATATTCCCTTACCTTAACGCTCAATCCTGATCGAGAACATGCCCCATTCTGGTATAGAAGAGAGGTAGCGACCAACGCCTCCTCTTTAGATGAGCCAGCCTTTTCCTCCATTGTCATTGAATATATTTTTGATGCTCAGTGGAGAGTCCAGGAGGTCAAAACTCAGGAAAAGTATACGGTTAAGCCAAAGGTGGCTCCAATTCCAGTTGTCTGTGAAACGAATTTAACGGAGGTTTTCAACTATGAAACCTACAAAATTAATCAGGATGACCTAGATTTTTTTGAACAATATAAGGATTTAACTCCATCGGATGGAGAAGTAGAGCCTGAGGAAACGACACCGTTATCTTATATTACGGGTTCCTTATTGGGAGGAAATCAAAAGGAGAAGACCTTTGATGTTTTAATCCATCTGGAGGAAAGAAAGCTTCAAGGAAAGCTAGCCTTAAACATCTCTGATTTGAACAATGTTGGTGTAAAGCTGGCCCTTGGGGATTTACAAATTATATTTGAAAATAATACGGTCTATATCGATTATAATTCCATCAAGGTAAAGGGGAATGTAGATGAGGTTTCTACCATATTAGAGCCTTTATTACGGGTAATATTGTTGAAGGATTCTAATTCTACTACAGCTTCTGGGGATTCCTCCTTTGATGTTGGTCAAATTATGAATGATATCAACAATGCTACTATTCAGGAAACAGAAGAGAGTGTAACCTTGGATTTAACCTTGAATTTGATGGGGTTAAAGCTTCCTTTGAGGTTCTTGATTGCTAAGGATGGCAAGGAATTAGATTTACTTTCTATTCAATCTACGATTCTAACGGATCCTTACCTTTCCGTTCATATCGAAAAGAATGAAGCTATTCAGTTTAAGCCGATGGAAGGAAATTACAGTGATTTAAAGGATTTAGAGTTCTTAATACAGGATATCACAGAAATTCTAGAGAATAAAAAAATGAGCTTTACCTTTATGGGTGCTTATCAGGAGTATCAGTTATCTGGTAAGGTCAATATGGATTTCGCCCAAAAGCTTGTTAAGCTTGAGATAGAGCTTCAAAATCAAGCACTAGGCTTAAAGGAGAAGGCGTATCTCATTTTTGATGGTTCTGTTGTCTATGTACAATATAGAAATATAAAGGTTCAAGTATCGGTTACTGAGCTTGAACAGATATTAAATCAAGCTATGGGAGGTATTTCAATACCTCAGGAATTTGATATAAATTCTTTCATTCAAACCATATTTGAACTGGATTTTGGAAAGCTTCTTCAAAATTTAACCATTACAGAGGGACAAGTATCTTTAACCCTAAATCTTTCACAATTTATTTCTGGGCTAGATATAGTCATCTTCTCTATAGAGGATACAGCTCAAGGCTTTAAAGTAGAGACAAATCTATATGATATTACGATAGATATAGATACGAAGAGGATAGAAGAGATTCATTTTGATAAGACAGAGTATAGCTCTATCAAGGAATATAGTAAGCTTATTGAATACCTGTTATCTAAGCTTGGTAAGGAATCTTTAGAGCTGCTCGTAGATGGAATAGTAGAGTATGGCTCTTATCAGATTGGTCTTACAGGTAACCTTCATCTATATCTAAATGAAGGAAGGTATGGTCTAGAAGGAACCATCGGTATAAGCTATGCTAACCAACAGCTAGAGGTTAAGCTTATCTATTGGAATGAGGAGCTCTATCTGAGTGTTTGGGACTATACAGTAAAGCTATCTATGGCTACATTAGAGGATACCATCACTAAGATTATAGAACAGCTAGGCTTACCACAAGTAGAAATGCCAGAGCTAAAGCTAGGTTTAAAGGAATTACTAGAAATAGTAGAGACAATAAAGCTAACCGAAAACCAGGTAGAACTAGACTTAAGTCGTCTAACAGAGCTACTTGGGAAGATAGGAGTAAGCTTCCTAATTAAAGAAGATACCCTCACAGGGACCATACGAAGTGGTATATTCAATGGAACTATCCAGATGAAGGGAATAGAGACAAAGACGATTGAGACGCCAAAGGAATACTATGATGAGGAAGATATCCTAGAGGTAACCAAATATATAGCTGACGTTTTAGAGGTTATAAGAAATAAGAGAGTAGGCTTCAGCTTTGGTGGAGTATATGAAGGTATAGGCTTAAAGGGAAGTATTTATGTAGATTGGAATACAGAGCTTCAGGCGAAGGGAACTATAGAAGTTGAAATATCTGGGAACCGAATAGAAGTCGAGATATACTATAAAGAAGGCAACCTATATATAAGTAATAAAGCTGGAATCAAGGTTTACATGAGTCTTGAAGAGGCAATTGAGCTGATAAAGCCATATTTACCTAAGGATTTGAATGTAGGAGAGCTAGAGCTTAATAGAATACCAGAACTACTAGAAGGACTGACGATAGAAAAAGGAAGCATAGAAATCCTATTGAATATGAGTCAGTGGCTAGAGGGACTAGAGAAGCTAAGAGTATCTCTTACAAAGACAGAGACCGGCTTCAAAGTAGAGACAAATCTATATGATATTACGATAGATATAGATACGAAGAGGATAGAAGAGATTCATTTTGATAAGACAGAGTATAGCTCTATCAAGGAATATAGTAAGCTGGTTGAATACCTGTTATCTAAGCTTGGTAAGGAATCTTTAGAACTACTAGTAGATGGAATAGTAGAGTATGGCTCTTATCAGATTGGTCTTATAGCTAACCTTCATCTATATCTAAATGAAGGAAAGTATGGAGTAGAAGGAACCATCGGTATAAGCTATGCTAACCAACAGCTAGAGGTTAAGCTTATCTATTGGAATGAGGAGCTCTATCTGAGTGTATGGGACTATACAGTAAAGCTATCTATGGCTACTTTAAAGGATACCATCACTAAGATTACAGAACAGCTAGGTTTACCACAGGTAGAAATGCCAGAGCTAAAGCTAGGTTTAAAGGAATTACTAGAAATAGTAGAGACAATAAAGCTAACCGAAAACCAGGTAGAACTAGACTTAAGTCGTCTAACAGAGCTACTTGAGAAGATAGGAGTAAGCTTCCTTATTAAAGAAGATACCCTCATAGGGACCATACGAAGTGGCATATTCAATGGAACTATCCAGATGAAGGGAATAGAGACAAAGACGATTGAGACGCCAAAGGAATACTATGATGAGGAAGATATCCTAGAGGTAACCAAATATATAGCTGACGTTTTAGAGGTTATAAGAAATAAGAGAGTAGGCTTCAGCTTTGGTGGAGTATATGAAGGTATAGGGTTAAAGGGAAGTATTTATGTAGATTGGAATACAGAGCTTCAGGCGAAGGGGACTATAGAAGTTGAAATATCTGGGAACCAAATAGAAGTCGAGATATACTATAAAGAAGGCAACCTATATATAAGTAATAAAGCTGGAATCAAAGTTTACATGAGTCTTGAAGAGGTAATTGAACTCATAAAGCCATATTTACCTAAGGATTTGAATGTAGGAGAGCTAGAGCTTAATAGAATACCAGAACTACTAGAAGGACTGACAATAGAAAAAGGAAGAATAGAAATCCTATTGAATATGAGTCAGTGGCTAGAGGGACTAGAGAAGCTAAGAGTATCTCTTACAAAGACAGAGACCGGCTTCAAAGTAGAGACAAATCTATATGATATTACGATAGATATAGATACGAAGAGGATAGAAGAGATTCACTTTGATAAGACAGAGTTTGTAAGCTGTTCTAAGTATTTGGAACAAATAAAGTATTTCCTTGGTCTTTTGTATAAGGATTCCATTCATATGGGATTACAGGGAAGTATAGATTTGTCCATTTTCCTAAAGGGAAATCTAGAGAATCTTTCTATGAATATCCAAGATACAAGCTATCTAGATTTTGTATTCTATAATGGAAAATACGGAATAGATGGCAAGCTAGATATCGAAATTTATCAGACGAAGCATCAAATCCGTATCCAATTTTTAGAGGGAATTCTATATGTAAGCTATGGAAGTCTATCTATAGAGGTAGCTATGGCTGAACTTCCTAAGCTATTCCAGCAGATAGAAGAAACCTTTGGATTTGTTCTACCTGAGCTCAACACTAATGAAATGATGTCTATGCTGCTTCCAATCTTTGAAACAATCTTCTTAAAGGAAGACTCTATTACCTTAGATGTTTCTTCTTTGATCAAAGTCATATCTTTCATTACATTACAGTTTACAGGCATAATGGAAAATGGAAATATTCTTGGAACCAGGCTAGAAATAATTAGTGCTGGAATTCAGCTAGAAGCCAATATTTCAGCATCCTCTAAAAAGGAAATGGTTCTTCCTGAAGATACGATTCAGTTAGAGGATATTCAGCAATTGATTTCCTTGGTTGGAGATATAAAGGATTCTCTAGAAGCCAGCAATGGTCTTTCTATGCAAATTGACGCAGAACTATATGGAATTCGTCTTACTGGCCTTATTCAAATGACCAAGAATTGGGATATCTATGCGAATTTATGGGCTAAGATCAAGGCAGAGGATGGAACAGAACAACAGCTTCCAATAGATATTTATTATATTAATCAAAAATTATATTTCAATTTAAATGGGATAAAGCTAGTCTTTGAGGAACAGGATTTCCATGTTATTATGGATACCATTCAGAATTTAATAGGACCATTATCCTTGGATTTATCTGCTATCCTTTCCTCCTTAAAGCTAGATTTTGGAAACTTTAGGATTACAGAAGTGTCAGCAGAGCTTGACCTAGTATTAGATGTATTATCCTGGAAGGGAATTCGGTTGTCTACCCAGATTCAAAAAGATGGAATTCGACTTTCCTCTATTATAAATCAGGATATCCAGCTTCATAATCTAAGTCTGACCTTTGGTCTTACTGAGCTTTCAAAGCTAGGAGAATATCTGCCAGTTTCCAATTTGGTTTCTATGTTCCAGAATCTAGAACGAGGAGTCAGCTCTACTGGACAGCTAAGTCTACAGGCAATGGGATATGACATTGTTCTTCCTTATCAGATGCAGTTTAAGCTAGATCTCATCAATCTACTTAAGGGACAGGATGTATTTGAGGCTATAGAGCTAGAGCTTGCGATTACCTCAGAATTCTATAGTCCAATCACTTTGACAATCGTAGATGGTATTTTATACCTTGATTCTATGGATACTAAGTATAAGTATGAGCTTCCAAAGTATCGCTTAACGGAGCTATTTGCATCTTTAGGAGAACAAAAGCCAAAGCTTGAGGATGTTGTAAAGATTTTGAAGAGTGTGATTGGTTATGCAACAGAGCTAAAGCTTGAAACTACGACGTCAGGACTTACTCTTGGACTTAGTGAAAACCTTGTTGATACTCTTCAGACCATGCTGTCTACCAAATTAGGATTAGAATTAACAATTAAGGATGCTGAATTTGTTTTATCTAATTTAGGGGCAACTACTGCTGATTTCAATTTGCTGGCAGCCATCGGTGCCCTTGGAATGGATGTTTCAGTTGAACTTTCAACAAAGACTACGGCGTCTGATTATGTATCTCATTTGACCGAGGAGGAAAAGCTTGAATTTGTTTTAACTACAGATTTTAAAGACCATCCTTTTGCAAAGCGTGTATTAGATATTATGACTATGGTCAAAGGACTTACGGCTTTGGATTACTCTGGCAATGGACAGAAATTTGATTTGAACATTCCTTTAGAGGTAGACAATGGTTTAATTAAGTCTTGTGTAGTTACAGGAGACTTGGGTGTTGCGTTAGACTTACAGGGAATTTTGGATGGAAATGATATTTGGTCTTCCTTTAAGCTAAACGCTAAGATTAATATTAAGGCAGAGACAAAGCTATTTGTTAAAATTAACATCAATGTATGGCTATTCTATATTGGTGATGGGTATTTATATCTAATTGTAGATGGCAATGCGGCAGGAATCAACTTTAAGATTGCTGAAATGATGATGGATTTAAAGAGTATGCTTGCTGAAGGCTTAGGTGCCTCCTCTGATGAGGTTACCACCATTTATCTCAATGACTTGCTGAACCGAGTTATGAATGGTTTTACTACAGAACAATCTGGAAATAAAACTACATTGGTATTAGCACCGGCTGCAGTGGAGGTGGTCAATACACTTTGGAGAAGCTTAGTAGATTTGGCGAATGAACAGATTGCTGCCTTGAATGTTTCTGCATTGACAAGCTTAATCAATAGTATTGCCAACTTCAATATGGATGTTACAGGCTTTACCTTAAATTATATAGAAAATGATCTGAAGCAGATGGAAAGTCTACAGGTGGTTTTAAGTGGCTATCGTCATGGCACCTATACTAAAACTGCACTTCCGATTACAATTACGGCAAGTGGCGCCTTGGATGCAACCTATTTTGATGCAGGGACGGCTAAAGCCAATGAGGCAGCCTACCTTACTGCGAAATCAGAAATGGCTACAGCGAGAGAGATGGTCAAAGCTTTAGGCGAATTCAGGTATACACCAGAGTTCTATGCTCAGGCTAAGGAGGTTCAAGCCTACCTAGATTCAATGTCTGAGCTGGCAAAGGCCTCATATTCCTCTACCTATCCATCTGAAATGATTAGCTACTATGAAATTCTTTTCGATAGTGAGGAGAAGTTAAAACAAGTTTTAATAGATTACGCTTCAACTGGATTGAGTGGGTTAAATTATGATACAGTATTGGGCTGTTATGATGCGTACTTGTACTTTAGACAGCAGGGAATTGTATTAACGGAAGAGGAATTTGATTTATATCTATCCATTTATAATACGATGGCATTAGAGAGTCTTTTGGATTTTGCAAATCGTGTAGAAAGCTTCACTGAATTGGATTCCTTTGATTTTGAAGCAAATAAAGAAGAAATTCTTGTTTATAAAGAGGCGTTGAATATGCTTTATAATGAATATTATTCTTTAAGCTCTTCTTATAAGGATGCGTTTAAGAGCTTCTATTTCACTTCCTATCAAAAGCTGATGCGGATGGTAGAGGCTTATGACAAGGCAACCTCTGTCTATGTGAATGAAAGAATTTATTCCTATGTTGCAGGACAGTATACCCTAGAGGAAGCTCAAGCTGCCTATACAGCATATCAGTTTACAGATGTAAAGAGCTTTATTTTAGACCATAGTGCTCAGTCCTTTGCTTGGAATCTACTTACAGACTTTATTTATATGAATTATGTATATGAGCTAGATAAGGAGATTGGTAAAGCGATAGAAGGTGGAATTTTACCAGAGCTTGTTGTAACTATTCCAGAGCTAGAAGAAAAGTATTCCAGCTATAGTACTGAATTTAAAGCATATTTTAAATATAGTATGGACAAACTGAGAACGATGCTGGAGCCTGCTAAGGTGAAGTATGTTGAGGTGGTTAAGGAATTGTTAGACCAGTTCGAGCTTGCTAGACTATCTGTCAACTATGGAGCTGCCAATGCGCAAAAGGCATACTATTATGATTACACGCAATTGAGCTTCACAGAGGATAATTACTCAATTGGTGTTTCATTAATTGCTTACTTTGGATATGCAAGTGAGGAAGAAATTTTATCATGGTTCAATGATAGTGACGCCTTTACGAAATTTAAGATTCTCGCTTATTCCTTTGATTTTATAAAGAGTGTAAGAGATAATCAAATTTCAACAGAGGAGTTACAGGCAAAATTTGCAGTGTTGGAGGATAGCAGTAAAAATTACTATTATACAAAATATGTTACAGGAATTTGGGGCTCTAAAAAGGTTCACAATGAAACCCATAGCTATGCAGAAGTGTTTACAAAGGCTTCTAGTGGACTTGCCTACGATTGTTATCAGCTATATCTCCAAAGATTGAATGCTTAAGTAAGAGATAAAGTCAGGTTTGTTTAGCCTGGCTTTATTTTGTTTTTCCTATTCTTAAATCCAATGGAGTATGGTATAATATGGCGTATAAGGGTGAGAAGAATGAATTTAGACTATCAGGATATGCTTGCGTATGCTTTAGAGACATTAACTAAAAATGAAGGGATAAAAAGTGCTAAGCCTCAGCTATTTTTTAGGAATCGCTATGAGCATATAGTCCGAGTATATGGATGGGCTAAACGAATATTACCAGGTGTTCAAAACTGTTTAGCAGATGTGGTTTTAACAGCTGCAATCTTCCATGACATAGGCTATAGAGATTTCCATGGAAATAACCATGCAGAGCTAGGAAAAGAGCTTTTTCAAAAATATGCTGCTGCGCACCAATTGGAGTGTGGATTTACTAAGCAGGTATCTGATTTGATTTTGCTGCATTCGAATAAGGCGCTTCTCCGTAATCCGGAAACGCCAATTGAACTGGTGGTACTTATGGAGGCAGATTTATTAGATGAGGAAGGGGCACTAGGTATCGTCTTCGATTTGCTGGCAGAAGGCTATAAGAAGCCTGAATCTTATACCTCAGTCTTTCAGGAGATTATGCTGCATTCCGCTCATATTTTAGAACAAAATTATATGGTCACACCTCTTGCTAAAAAATATTGGGAGGAGAAGAAGACCTTTATAGAAAAATTTATTAAGGATTTGAAATTTGATTTATTTATGGAGTGATGGTTATGGAAGTTAATATCATCGGTGCTGGTCTTGCAGGTTGTGAGGCAACCTATTATTTGGCAAAAAGGGGATATAAAATTAAGCTTTATGAGATGCGCCCTAAAAAGATGACGCCTGCCCATAAAACGGATAAGTTTGCAGAGCTGGTTTGCTCAAATTCTTTGAGAAGCGATTCCTTAGAAAATGCCTGCGGTATTTTGAAAAAGGAAATGGAGCTTTTGGATTCCTTAATCATTAAGGCAGCAAGAAGTCATTCTGTAGAAGCAGGTGGAGCCTTGGCTGTAGATAGGGAAGGGTATTCTGCATATGTGACAGAGGTTATCCGTTCCCTTGACAATGTAGAAATTATCTTTGATGAGCTCACAAATATTGATGTGAATATCCCAACTATCATCGCCACAGGACCGCTGACCAGTGATGCGTTAAGCGAGGAAATCCGTAAGCTATTTGGGTGTGAGGATTTTTATTTTTTTGATGCTCAGGCTCCTATCATTTATGCTGACTCTATCAATTACGATAAGGTCTATTTGAAATCCCGATATGATAAGGGAGTTGCCTCCTATTACAATTGTCCATTTACCAAGGAGGAATTTGATAAGTTCTATGAGGCCTTGATTACAGCTGAGGAGGTAGAAGTCAAGGATTTTGAGCTGAAGGTGTTTGAGGGTTGTATGCCAGTAGAAATTATGGCTAAGCGTGGGCCTCAGACATTGACCTTTGGACCAATGAAGCCCGTAGGACTCAGAACTCCTTCAGGAGAAACCCCTTATGCTGTCGTCCAGCTGAGACAGGATGATGCTGCCAAGGAGATGTACAATCTAGTTGGGTTTCAAACTCACTTGAAATTTGGAGAACAGAAAAGAGTATTTCAAATGATTCCAGGACTAGAAAATGCTCGTTTTGCCAAGTATGGTCGTATGCATAAGAATACATATATCAATGCCCCTAAAATTTTAAATCCAACCTATCAGACCAAACAGTATCCAAATTTATTTATTGCAGGACAATTGAGTGGGGTTGAGGGGTATGTAGAATCTGCAGCTAGTGGGATTTATGCAGCAATCAATATGGACCGTTATCTTAAAGGCCAAGAGCTTGTGGTATTCCCTAATACTACAGTGATGGGAAGCATGTCTTTATATATTTGTAATGCCAGTCCAGAGGGCTTTCAGCCAATGAATGCCAACTTTGGAATTATGGCTTGCTTAGATATTCCTCATAAGAAGAAGGAAAGAAAGAGCCTTTATGCAAAACGTGCCTTAGAGGTAATGCAAAGTGAGGTGGCAAAGCTTTGACCGATTTAGAAGCAATTGCTAAATTCATGGATTATTTAGCAAATGTTAAAAATTATTCTTCCAATACAGTAATTAGCTATCGGAAGGATATTGAAGAATTTTATGAATTTGTGCATTCTGAAAAGATGGCACCCTCTCTTTTGCAGATAAGGAATAATCGAGTTTGTAAGAATTTTATTTCTTATTTATCTAGCCAGAACCTCGCTTCTACAAGTATCAGTAGAAAGCTGTCCTCCTTAAGGACATTTTATGAATATTTACTGAGAAGCGGTGATGTAAAAAGTAATTTTTTTGAAGAGGTGGAAGCTCCAAAACTGCCAAAAAGATTACCAAAAACCATAAAGACAAATGAAATTATGATGCTTCTAAATATCTGTGATCAGAATACGCCATTGGGCTATCGTAATTATTGTATTTTAGAGGTACTCTATGGCTGTGGACTTCGTGTAAGTGAGCTATGTGGACTAGAAATCAAGGACATTGATTTTACAGATTTATCGATTGTGGTTCATGGTAAGGGCAGTAAGGATCGTGTGGTTCTGATGTTTCAGGAGCTGGCAGACCATTTAAAGAGGTATATTTCTACTTATCGTTTAGATTTATTATACCGCTCTAAGGATGAAGGTAATCGGCATGTTTTTCTAAATAAAAATGGGACAACACTTACGCCTAGAGGTGTTCGAGTTATACTGAATCAATTGATTAGAGATTGTGGAGAGACCTTTCATCTTTCCCCTCATATGCTTCGCCATAGCTTCGCAACAGCATTGTTGAATAATGGAGCGGATATGCGAAGTGTTCAGGAGCTACTAGGACATGAGAATTTGTCTACGACTCAGATTTATACTCATGTAAGCTTTGACAGCATTAAACGCTCCTATGAGATTAGTCATCCTAGGGCATCAAAAACGGAGAACAAGGAAGAGCAGTGAAAATATTCAAGACTTTCCCTTGTATAACCTTCATTTTTTTGTTATAATTCATTATGTTTAAAAAAAGGAGTACATGATATGAAAAAATTATCTTTTGTTTTTTTATTAGTTTTAATGCTCATATTAACAGGCTGTAATAATGGTGGTAGTACCCGTAGTGTAGTTAGAGATAATCCGTCTACTTTGATAATGGAAGATTTAAGCTTAAAGAAGGTGCAGGAGGGAAAAAGCCTCAATGCGAGCTTAGATAAAAGTGGTTCCTATTCTGATGTAATGCTTGCAGAAACCCCAAAGGATTCCTTGTTTTATCAAACGATTGATATGGATGATTATTTGACGGATCGTTTTAAGGAGTTATATTTACGAGTTTTATACTTTAATGGAAATATCCCTACTGATGATGCAAACTCCTTTATCAATGAGATGAATAACTCAACCTATGGCGTAAATAAAGACAAGCTAGGCTATGATTTTGTAGTTCAAGAGCATACGAGTGAGACCCTATTTGAACATCTTTCTCTTTCCTATAGAGTTAACCTTCCAGATGGATTTGAGAAGAAGGAGGATGAGGCAGCAAAGCTAGTTGTTGTGTATCTTCCAACCTATTGTACCTACAATGATGGTACGCAAGACTATACAAAGGTATTTTTAATGGTTCCAGTTTACTATGCCTTTACCTATGAAGCATCTGTTAAGGATTATACGAAAGGGATAAAGAATTATCAGGTCGTTTTAGAAAATGGCCTATTGCCAAACGAAACGGTAAGTGAATAAAAAGATATAGTAATTCTCTATGGAGAGTTACTTTTTTCTTTCTAGGAATTATTGAAAGTATAGATATTTAATGATATAATATCGACGAAAGAATTTATTATAATTAATAAGGGGAGATGATAATATGATGCCTATAAGTAGTTTTAAACAGTATAAGGAAATGATGTTAGAAAGAAGCAAAAGTAAAAATTTTGTTTCTTGTATTTTATTTATTAATAAGGAAGATCCGAATCAACAGATTGGTAGGAATATATTAGAAAATATTGGTTATTTTAATGAAATTTCAGGAAACTTAATTACTTTTTTTATGCCTGGCTATTATGAAGAAATATTTTCTAAAGATAAATGTGATATTTTTGAGTTGTCTTCTTTTACCTCTTTTATAAAAGATTTACAAAAACAATGTTCTTGGGAGTATAGTGGAGAAACAGAGTTACTATTCTTAAATATGATTGATGGAGAATTAGATTTTTCTAGCGTTTATGATTATCCACTTGATTCTATGGTTAGAAATGGAAAAATTACGGATTTCAATGAAGTTTTTAAAAGGTTAATAAGATCATTAAAAAATGATAATGAATTGCATTTGGGAAGATGGGCTGCCGGAACAATAACTAAAGAAGCCGTATTATTTTTATTTAATGCGATAGGAAGTATATTTAGTCGTACATTTCCAAATATTAGTTCATTAACTGGACTAGGAGCATTTATGCCTAAGAATTATACTAAACCAAATGATGGACAGTCTAGTAAAGAAAAGAAACCTTGTAGTCTTACTTGTCAATAATAGAGTGGAAAGATAAGGGTAAAAACAAAAGATAAAAATTTATTAAAGTTTATTCTAATTTTAATTTTATAATAGTGTATAATTTCAAACATAAAATAATTAAAAGAATACAGCCAATTTTAAAACTGTATTTTTTTTAATTACATTAAAGATGATTTAATTAATAAATAAAATAACAATGTTGTTTCTTAGACAATAAATAAAAAATCCTTGCAAGTACTGAAACCATATGATATAATATCATAGGCACAAAATACACATGTCTTTGGAGTTGGTCGTCGTGTGCAAGTTAAATTGATGGAGGCTAGCGTTGAAAAAGGCAGAGGACAAAAACAAAAATAAAAAGGAGAAAATGAAAAATGTCTGAATCAGTAGTTTCAATGAAACAATTATTAGAGTCAGGTGTTCACTTTGGACATGCGACTCGCAGATGGAATCCTAAGATGGGTAAGTATATCTTTACCGCTAGAAATGGGATTTACATCATCGATTTACAGAAGACTGCAAATGAGATTGAAAAGGCTTATGCAGCTTTACTTGAAATCGCAAAAAATGAAGGAAAGGTACTTTTTGTAGGTACTAAGAAGCAAGCTCAGGAGGCTGTTAAGGAGGAGGCTATTCGTTCTGGTCAATTCTATGTAAACCAAAGATGGCTAGGTGGAACCTTAACAAACTTTAAGACAATCAAGAAGAGAATTGCTAAGTTACATGACTTATATAAAATGGAAGAAAACGGTGATTTTGAAAAGCTTCCTAAGAAGGAAGTTATCAAATTAATCGCTGAACGTGAAAAGCTAGAAAAATTCTTAGGTGGAATCAAGGAAATGCAGAAGCTTCCAAATGCGTTATTCATTGTTGACCCTCGTAAGGAACGCAATGCAATTTTAGAAGCACGTAAGCTAAACATTCCTGTATTCGGAATTGTAGATACAAACTGTGATCCTGATGATGTTGATTATGTTATTCCAGCTAATGATGATGCTATCCGTGCGGTTAAGCTAGTTACCTGGGTAATGGCTAATGCTGTTATTGAGGCAAATGGTGGAGAGGTTGAAAAGTTTGAAGAGGCTGAAGAGGTTAATTTAAGCGAAGAAATTTCTAAAGAAAAACCAGCACCAAAGGATGCTCCTAGAGCTAAAAAGCCAGCACCAAAAAAGCCAGCTGCTAAGAAGCCTGTAAAGGCTGAAGAAGCTCCAGCTGAATAATAGGAGGAAAATACTATGGCAAATATTACTGCACAAATGGTAAAAGAGTTACGTGAGAAAACCTCTGCAGGTATGCTAGACTGTAAAAAGGCTTTAGCAGCAACAGACGGAGATATGGAGAAGGCTGTAACCTGGTTACGGGAAAAGGGAATTGCAAAGGCAGTTAAGAAGGAAGGCGCAGTAGCTGCTGAGGGTCTTTGTTCTTATACGATTTCTGGAAACAAGTGTGTTGTTTTCGAATTGAATTCTCAGACTGACTTTGTTGCTCAAAACGAAAAATTCTTAAGCCTATTAGAAAAGGTAGGAAAAATTTTATCTGAGTCCAATGCGACAAATACAGAAGAGGCTTTAGCTTTACAGGTAGAGGGTAAGGATTTAAATACAATTATTCTTGAGGCTTCTGGTGTGATTGGAGAAAAAATAACACTTCGTCGTGTAAATGTTATTGAAAAGACAAGTGACCAAGTATTTGGTGCTTACAAGCATATGAAGGGAAGAATTGTTACTATTGCAATTTTAACTGGAAATGATGATGTCGTTGCGAAGGATATCGCAATGCATGTTGCTGCTTTAAATCCTAAGTATGTTTCAAAGAATGATGTTCCAGAGGATGTCATTGCTAAGGAAAGAGAAATTATTTTAGCAGCTGCCTTAAATGAGAATGCTCAATCTGCTAAACCAAAGCCAGAGAACATTGTTGCAGAGCGTATTGTTCCAGGTCGTTTAGAGAAGAATTTAAAGGAAATTTGCTTATTATCTCAGGCTTTTGTTAAAAACCCTGATCAGACGGTTGAAGCATATGTCAATGGTGCTAAGGCTCAAGTAGTTTCTTTTGTTCGTCTTGAGGTTGGCGAAGGTATTGAAAAACAAGTGAATGATTTTGCCGCTGAGGTTGCAGCTCAATCAGCAGCTTTCAATAAGTAATTTTTTAGGGGAGGCTACTGGCCTTCCCTATTTTTATAAAGAAAAGAGGGAATGAGAATGTATAAACGTGTTTTACTAAAAATGAGTGGTGAAGCCATCAAAGGAGATACTCCATTTGGTATTGATTCTAAGACTGTCCAGTCTATTGCAAAACAAATCAAGAATGCTCATGATTTGGGTGTGGAAATTGGAATTGTAGTTGGTGGCGGAAATATCTGGCGTGGTAAAACTGCTTCTGAATTAGGTATGGAGCGTGCTCAGGCAGACTATATGGGTATGCTAGCAACTGTGATGAATGGTCTTGCAGTTCAGGACGCTTTAGAACAGGCAGGTGTTCCAACAAGAGTCTTATCTGCTCTTGCAATCAATGAGGTAGCTGAGCCTTATATTCGCCGTAGAGCGATTCGTCATTTGGAAAAGGGACGCGTTTGTATATTTGTAGGTGGCTTGGGCTCCCCTTACTTTTCTACAGATACAGCTTCTGTTTTACGGGCAACAGAAATTGGAGCTGAGGTTGTATTGATGGCTAAAAATAAAACAGAAGGGGTATATGATTCTGACCCTCGAACGAACCCAAATGCCAAGCTATATGATGAATTATCCTTTTCAGAGATACTAGCCAAGGATTTGAAGGTTATGGATGCCACTGCGGCTTCCCTTTGTAAGGATAATGGATTGAATTTAATTGTTTTTAATATGAATACTGAGGGGAATATTGTTCGTGCCGTTCAGGGTGAGAAAATAGGAACCTTTGTAAGAGTTAAGTAGGTGAAAAAATGGAAGAATTAGAAATGGTATTATTAGAGGCTGAAGACAAGATGGATAAGGCTTTGGCCTCCTATGAAAGAGAATTATCTACAGTTAGAACAGGTCGTGCAAATGCGTCTTTGTTAGATTCTATTTCTGTAGAATATTATGGTGTGATGACACCATTAAAGCAGGTTTCCTCTATTACAATTCCTGAGGCAAATCAGCTTTATATTAAGCCTTTTGATAAATCTATCTGTAAAGATATTGAACGAGCAATTTCAGCTTCCTCTTTAGGATTAACTCCTCAAAATGATAGTAATGGTATACGATTGATTTTACCTCAAATGACTGAAGAAAGAAGAAGAGAACTGACAAAGGTTGTTGGTAAAATGGAGGAGCAGGCAAAGGTAGCAGTTCGTAACGCAAGACGGGACTCTAACGATGATGTTAAGAAATTAGAGCTTCCTGAGGATGATGAAAAGGGAGCTTTAGAAGATATTCAGAAGCTTACAGATAAAAAAATTGCAGCGATTGAAGAAATCACTGCCAGAAAAAATAAAGATTTAATGTCAATTTAAATGATAAGAATTTTGGTCTAGGTTTTCATACTTAGACCTTTTATTTCTTGTGTGGAAAATGCTTTTAATTTATGCGTGAAGGTGGTATAATAATTATATATTTTGTCTTAAATACTGAGACGTTGGAGGAATGCTGATGAAGAAACGTATTTTTACGGGAATTGTCATTGCCTTTATTGGTATACCATTATTATTGGTTGACTGCCTATTTCCTTTATTACAATGTGTGATTATTTTATTTTCTGTAGTTGCCACTATGGAAATGATACAGATGTGTGAACGAAAAAAGAAAATTCCCTTAGGAGTAAAAATCATTATTATATTATCTACAATCCTTATCTATTTGGGAATTGTGAATGAGGATCCCTCCTGTGGTAGGAGCTTAATTACTCAGCTAATGAATAAGATAGATTTTAAGGTGAATATCATAACAACCTTAACAATTGCATGTGCAGCCATATTTTCTTGTCAGGTATTTGTAAAGGATTTTGATGCGACTGACGTTGGAAAATGCTTTATGATTGTTTTGTATGTAGCCTTAAGCTTTTCTGCTATTACGATTTTATTGTTTAATGGTATGCGATTTATAGTTTATTTGATGATTGTTTCTGTCTTCACAGATATTTTCGCCCTAGTCTTTGGTATGAAATTTGGAAAACATAAGCTATGCCCTCATATTTCTCCTAAGAAAACCTGGGAGGGGGCAATTGGTGGAACAATATGTGCAACCATCATGGGAAGTATGTTTGCGATTTTCTATAACTATTTTGGACACTATTTCGTTCCAGATAAAGAGCCAATAAAATTTTTCTTTGGAGTTTTTGACTATGAGAAAATGCCAGCAGCATTGATGGTTATTGTATTGATTGTTCTGACGGCTTTAATTTCTGTAAGCTCTCAGATTGGTGATTTAATTTGTTCTAAATTTAAGAGAACCTATGAAATTAAAGATTTCTCTCAGGTATTTCCTGGACATGGTGGTATCTTAGACCGCTTTGATTCTGTTTTATTTGCAAGCATTGTATTCCTGTGCTTTATAACAGTTATTCGAGTTGCATTACCTTTGATGGGGATGAGTGTATGAAATATTTATATCTTTTAGGAGCCTGTGGCTCTATAGGAACTCAGGTTCTAGACATCGTCCGTAAGAACCCCTTGGATTTTAAGGTGGTTGGTATGAGTGTTGGAGCTGATTTGGTTCTTGCCAAAAACTTAATTTTAGAATTTAAACCAGAGATAGTATGCTTCCGTAAGAAGGAGCATACTTTTGATATAGAGTATCATCCTCAAACGGTTTTTGGGGATGAAGGACTTTTAGCGGTAGCTAAGTATCATCACTATGAAAATGAATGGCTCGTCAACGCCTTGGTCGGTGTGGCGGGCTTGGAGCCTACCATTAGAGCCATTGAATCTAAAAAGAATATAGCTCTTGCCAATAAGGAAACCCTAGTCGTTGGTGGTGATCTAATTCAAGACCTTATCAAGGAGTATGGTGTAGAGCTTTTGCCGATTGATTCAGAGCATTCTGCGATATTACAGTGCTTAGCTGGGGAACAAATGAGGGAGGTAAAACGTCTAATCATTACCGCTAGTGGTGGGTCCTTCCGTGATAAAACAAGAGAAGAATTAACGGATGTGACAGTAGAGGATGCATTGAAGCACCCCAATTGGTCTATGGGCTCTAAAATTACAATTGATTCTGCAACAATGATGAATAAGGGCTTTGAGGTGATAGAGGCTCATTACTTATTTAATATCGATTACTCAAAAATTGATACAGTTCTTCACCCTGAGAGTATCGTTCATTCCTTAGTAGAATTTGAGGATGGGTCCATCAAGGCACAGCTTGGTATTTCTGATATGCGGATTCCGATTTCCTATGCTCTCCATTTTCCAGAGCATAAATATCAAGAGCTGTCTGCTTTAAATCTATTGGATTTGTCCTTGCATTTTAAGGAGTTATCGATGAAGAGGTACCCTTGCTTAGAATATGCTTATTTGGCTGCCGAAAAGGGCGGATTATATTTGGCCGTCTTGAATGCTAGTAATGAAGCAGCTGTTCATTTATTTTTAAATAAGAGGATAAAATTTTTGGAGATTGAAAGCATCATTTTAGAAGAAATTAGTAAAAAGGAATATGAAAGAGAAGCTATTCCTTCCTTAGAAGAACGTTTGAAAGTTAGTAGGGAAGTATATGAAAGAATTGTAAAGGAGCATAGTAAAATATGATTTTAGCACTTACAGGAGTACCTTTGGTCATTGTCAGTATCATTGCCTTCATTCTAATTTTAGGCATAATTATTATTATTCATGAGGGTGGACATTTCTTTTTTGCAAGAAGAGCAGGTATTCTATGCCATGAATTTTCAATAGGAATGGGTCCTGCCATCTATAAAAAGAAGTTTAAAGAAACTACCTTTTGTATTCGAGCAATTCCCATTGGTGGTTATGTATCTATGGCAGGAGAGGAAATCTCTAGTGAACTCATCAAAATTGGAGATAAAATAGGTCTTAACCTGCTTGAGGGTAAAGCTAGTGAAATTATAGTAGATGAAAATCTAGAGGCTCAGCTGCAGGGTGAGGTTATTGATTTAGATTTATATGGCAAAGATGGCAATCCGCTATACGTCACCATCAATGACGGACTACAGGACCACTATGTTGAGGTTTTAAGAGATGCTTACTATATCTTAAAAAAAGGCGATCGCTTACAGATTACACCTTATGATAGAAGCTTTGAATCTAAATCCCTATGGCAAAGATTTTTAACGCTCTTTGCAGGCCCTTTTATGAATTTTATTTTGGCAATCGTTTTATATCTGATTGTGAGCTTCGCGACTGGAGTTCCAAATTATAATTCCACAACGATAGGAAGTGTTTCCTTAGGAAACTCTAGTTTGGTTGTAGAAAATGGAGAGGAAACTACTACACTCTTACTTCCTGGTGACGAAATTAAGAGTATTAACCATACCGAAGTCAAAAGCTGGAATGATGTGAACCAAGAGCTTACAAAGCTTTTAGAACAAAATAAGACGACTGCCACATTATCCATTTTAAGAGATGGCAATCCTATGACAGTGGAGGTGGAATGCTATACCAACATTGTATCCTTAGGGCTTACAAATATTCAGGTTGAGAAAAAAGAATTTCCAGCAGAAGTGACCAAAGGGTTACGTGTTGGGAATTTAGCATTGAGATACCTAGATGATTCTAAAAAGGGAGATTATCCTCTTTCCTATGGAGACATCATCACAAAGCTTAAGGTGGATAAAGTCAATTCCAATGACAATGTTGAAGAGGGAACTCCTATTGAAATAGAGTCATGGGGACAGCTAGTTGAAATTTTTAAGGCTGCTGATGTGGTCAATGTTCATTTTGAGTATTACTCCTATGAAAAAAAAGGAATCGTGAGTTTAGAGGATTCAGCAACTCTTCAGACCTATGGAAATGAGGTTTTGAACAATCAGAGAATCGATAAAATTCAGGTTAAGATTGGTATATCTCCTTCCATGCATTTTGATTTCTTTGGATGTATTGGAACGGCTTTTGTTAATTTCTGGGATGATTTTACCTTGATATTCCGTACGTTATCCCTGTTGATTGCACCTACAAGTGGGATACGTCAGGTTGGGGTTCAGGATTTATCTAGCTTTGTTGGTATTTTTTCCTTAGTTCAAACCTTTGTATCCTCTGGATTCTTATCCTTACTCGCCTTTACAGCTATGTTATCTGTAAATATAGGTGTGATGAATTTACTGCCGATTCCAGCTTTAGATGGTGGTAGAATTATGTTCTTAGGCTATGAGCTTGTAACGAGAAAGAAGCCTAGTAAAAAGGTTGAAAATATTATTAACAATGTATTCTTTATTTTGCTGATGATTCTTTTTGTATTTGTCACGTATAACGATATCGTCCGCTTGATAAGGAAATAGGAGGGAGAACAATGGACTATCAAAATCCTATTATATTTCAAGATTATTCTGACCCAGATGTAATTCGAAGAGGAGATAATTTTTATTTGATTGCCTCTAGCTTTAATCAAACGCCAGGTATTCCTGTTCTAAAGAGTAAAAATTTAGTGAATTGGAAGAGAATTGGCCACGTGTTTGAGGATGTTCCCTTTGAACGATTTAAGGATGTCTGTCATGGACATGGGGCTTGGGCGCCTTCCTTAAGATACCATAATGGGAAATTTTATGCGGCGATACCTTTTCCAGATGAAGGGATTTATATTTCCTCCTGCACGGATATAGAAAAGGGAAACTGGACGAAGCCTTGGTGTTTGATTGAGGGGAAGGGCTTAGAGGATCCATGTCCAATTTGGTTGAATGGGAAATGCTATCTGGTTGTCGCTTTTGCCAAAAGTAGAATAGGTTTTAATTCTGTGCTAGGACTATATGAGGTATCCACCGATTTGAAGCAGCAGATTTCTGAAACCTATACCATCATCTATGATGGGCATAATATGAATCCGACGATAGAAGGACCAAAATTTAATACTCGAAATGGCTGGATTTATATTATGGCTCCTGCAGGCTCTGTTAAGACAGGCTGGCAGGTATGCCTGCGTAGTAAGAATATCTATGGACCATACGAACCAAAAATAGTTTTAATGCAGAATGATTCACCTATCAATGGACCTCATCAGGGAGCGTTAATTGAACTGAAAAATGATGAGTGGGCTTTTGTTCATTTTCAGGACAAGGGCTGTTATGGAAGAATATGTCATCTTCAGCCAGTAAAATGGGTCAATGATTGGCCTTTATGTGGACTTGCTAGAGATGAGCTTTTATCTGGCTCTCCAGTTTTACGTCATGAATATTTGGTGGACAAGCCATCCAATTATAAGCTTGATGTTTCTGATTTGTTTCAGGGGGATAGCCTAAATTTAATGTGGCAAACCCCTGCAAACAAAGGGGACAATTGGTATCGGCTAGAACATGGTCTTATTTTGAATTGTATATATCATAGCTCTAAAGCTTATTCAGCCTTAAATTTAACACCAAACCTTTTTCTTTCTAAGCTAGCTTATCCGTCCTTCCGGGTTAACACGCTTTGCGAGCTTCAGCTTCAAAAGGACGGAGATGAGGTTGGATTCTGTTATATGGGAAATATGTACAGCTATATCTGTATCACCCGAATTCAAGGGAAAAATCATCTTCAGGTTAAAACTGGCGCCTTTAATCAGGATATGGATGTTGTAGTATTTGATAGTGTCTACCAAAATAAAGAAATCGAATTTATAATGAAATTTACTTATCCAGGTGTTTATCAGCTTGGATTCAATGGGACGCTATTTAAAGAGGAATACACTGCACTTCCAGGTAGATGGATTGGCGGTAAAATAGGTATATACGCTAGAGGAAAATCTGGAACAAATGGCTATGGAAGATTTAAATTTTTCAAGGTAAAGGCTGTGAAGACAAATGAAAGAAAAAGATAAGTTTATATTAGATATCAAACGTTTAGGAATTAATGGTGAAGGTATCGGTTTTTACAACCATATGGCAACCTTTGTAGAAAATGCTATTCCTGGAGAAGGGCATAATGTAGAGGTTGTTTCTGTAAAGGATAAAATGGCTTTTGTAAAAAGCTTAGAGATAAAAACACCTTCAAAACATAGAGTAGTACCTACTTGTCCCTATTATGAGGCTTGTGGTGGTTGTAATGTATCTCATATTTCTTATGATAAAATGTTAGAATTTAAAAGAGAAAGTGTGATTGAAGCCATCACAAGATATACGAAGTTGAATCCTAGAAGCTTTGAAATCAGGAATACAATTCCTTCTCCAAATCCATTTGGATATCGTAACCGCAGTCAGCTTGCAGTTCTAAAGGGGAATGAGATGTATTCTGTGGGAATGCTGAAGGAAAAGTCTAATTCACTTGTTCCAATTGAAACCTGCTTAGTTCAAAAGCCACTCTTAAATGAACTGAATCAGCTCATTCTAAAGGAGGCAAAAGACTTAGGAATTTCTGTCTATATGCAAAAGTTTGGACGAGGTGTTTTAAGATATCTATTGATTCGTGTGAATGAGGCAAATGAGGCTTTGGTATGCTTTGCCTGTGCAGAGAAAAACAATAAACTAAGAGATTTGGCAAAGAAGATAATAGTTCATCCAAATGTAGTAGGCGTTTATGAAACTTTTATTTTTAACAAGAAGGACAATGCCTTTTTTGGAGAAGAGTTGAATCTGTTAGAAGGAAAGCCTTATATCATAGAAAGTCTTGGTAAGATTCAATATAAGATTTACCCTAACACCTTTTTCCAGTTAAATACGATACAAGCTAAAAATATGTTTGATATTGTATTGAAAGCTTGTAAGCTTTCTAGAAAGGAAAGAGTGCTTGATGCATACTGTGGAGTAGGAGCTATTGGTTTATATTTAGCAGGAATGGCAAAAGAGGTTATTGGAATAGAATACAATAAGGATGCTGTTATAGCAGCTAGGGAAAATGCTGAACTAAATAAAATTACTAATGCTAAATACTATCAAGGAGATGCAGCAATGCTTCTTCCAACCTTCTTAGAAAAACAGGAAACTTTTGATGTGATTGTGGTTGATCCACCAAGAACAGGCTTAGGAGAAGCATTTATTAAAACTATATTAGAGGTTGGTATTAAAAGAATTGTCTATGTCTCCTGTAATCCTGCAACTCTAGCAAAGGATTTAGATAAGCTATCTGCCAAATATCAGATAAATTCTATAACCCCATTAGATATGTTCCCACAAACAGCTTTAGTAGAGAGTGTTGTTTCAATGTTTTTAAGAGATATCCATATAGATTAAACTAAATTTGAAAATATTTTAAAGATTTTTATTACTAAAGTAATAACTTGCAGGCGATTCTGCAAAATTAAAAGAATCGCTTGCAAATCAAAGCATTTCGTGTATAATAAATGTCAAGGCACAAACTTTATCTATAGTTTGTATGAAGATTAAATTTTCAGTTTTATTTTATTTGTATTTTTGCTTGATAGAAAAAGTTGATATTTTTAAGCAAGATATTCAAATATGCGCAATTTGAATATGGTGTCTAAAAGTATAGACTTTCTAGATTAAGTAGACATATGAATAAGTTAAATCTGAAAATCTAATTCTCAGATAAATTTATATATAAAATTTGTAAGCCTATAGATATCATACTATTCGTGATAGTAGTGTAATAATAGGCTTTTATTTTGCCTTGATGAAAAATTCAAATCGAAATCAAGGAGGACAAAAAAATGACAGAAGAAATAATCGATTTAATTGAAAAGAAGATAGGATATGAATTCAAAAATAAGGCTCTTTTAGTTCAAGCCTTTACTAGAGAATCCTATGCAAAGGAACAAAGAGTGAAAGGACTAGATGTTCAATCTAATGAACAATTAGAATACTTTGGAGACTCTGTTCTTAATTATTTGGTAGTATGTGGACAACTAGATCATTTTACAAAGGTAATGGATAATACAGGATTACATGTATTATACAAAGAAGGAAAGTTATCTGAATTCAATTCTCATTGGACGGATAAGCCAATGCTCTCTAAGTGTATTGATGCTTTAGGGATTTCTGAGTATTTGATTATGAGTAAAGGGGACATCAATCAGAAGGTTAATGAAAATGAAAGTGTAAAAGAAGACTTATTTGAATCCTTAGTAGGGGCTATCTGGATTGATTCTGAAAAAGATGTTTCTAGAATTCAAAGCATAATTTATAGCATGCTTAATATTGAATTTGAAACAATTAATGTAGAAAAAAACTATGTGAGTCAAATTCTAGAATTTGCCGATAAGAATAAATACATTTTAGACAAGCAAGTAGAAGAAACTGAAAGTAATTTTAAAGCGGTCTATACAATTACCTTAGACTTTCTTCCAAAAGAGGGTAGAGACTGGAAAGGTACTGGATATGGTAAAAATATTAAACAAGCAGAACAAAATGCCGCTTTAGATTTAATCAAAACTCTAGAACATTATGGTTGGTATGATATTAAATCTTTTCCTAAGATGAACTTTAATTTAGAAAACTCTATTAATTGTTTACAAGAATTAAATCAAAAAGGATATATAGGGGAAATCAATTACATTGATGCTGCTTGCTTTAGCACAAATAAAGAACCATATTGGAAAGTTACCTGCAAGATTAATAATTACATCACAGCCTTTATAGGAACGTCCAAGTCAAAGAAAGAGGCCAAGAAAAAAGCTGCATATGATGCATTATGCTTTATTTATTTTCAAGTGAATAAAACCAATGAGTATAATCCTGCAAACAAGCATTTTAAATTTATGATGGATATTCATACAGAACAACCAGAATTGAAAGTATTTATTATTGATTCCTTTGAGGATGATTTCATTTATAAAGGACATCTATTTCCTGAAAATAAACTTTATGAGTACTTTGGTGTCAATGATTCTTTCCAAGATGGTGATGCCTGGATAGAAGTTTTTGAAAATGGAAAGGACGCTCTATTAAGATACATGGAACTATTCGGTGATTTTTATAATGTTCGTCTTAAAGGACAAGAACTCGAGGCAAATCTAACAATATTCATTGAAGAAGAATATGAAAAACTCTCCAATGATATTAAAAATAATGGTGTTCTTTTAAGAGAAAGTTTACTAGAGATTGCTAAAAAATTTGAAAATGGTCAAGTATAAATTTATTAAAATCATTTATTATTAATGTGAAAGATGTTATAATTGAAATAATTAATTAGAAGAAGGAGGGCTTAAGAAATGCTTACAATTGATGAAATAAAAAATGACGAAACTAAAAATATTGAATTTAAAGAAGCAATTCCAACTGATTCTAAAAAATATTTAAAGACAGTATCTGCTTATAGCAATTCAGCAGGTGGTAAAATTATTTTTGGTATTGAGGATGAGACCCTTAAAATTGTCGGTATTAAAGAAGATATTCATAAAGCCATTGACAAATTGACGAATATTATTGCTGATAGTATCACGCCTCAAATCATTCCGAATATTTATGTTGAAAAGATAGAGAATGTAGAAGTCATAGTGTTAGAGGTTTTTCATGGTAGTAGTACACCATATTATATTACTTCTTTAGGTATAGTAAAAGGCACCTTTGTAAGAACAGCCGGTTCCACAAGACCTGCTGATTCTGTAATGCTAAAAGAATTGCAATTGGCAGGACTAAATAGAAGCTTTGATGAACTTGTTTATGAGCCAAAGGCATTAACTAAGACAGAAATTGAAAAGACGGCAAAAAGACTAACAGCTTATGCAAAGGAGACAGCTACACATCCTGAAGATGTAAAAGATTTATCCCTTCCTAAAATGTTGTCATGGAAATTCATTCATGAGGTTGAAGGGAAGTATTATCCTTCAAATGCCTATGTTTTAATGCAAGATGATAATCCATATCAATATATGACAATTCAATGTGCACGATTTAAAGGAACACATCGTGATGTTTTTATTGACAAAAAGGATTATGATGGACCTCTATATCAGCAAATTGATAATGCTTATAAGTTTGTATTGAATCATATTAACATGGGCTTAACAATAAATGGTTTAACAAACTCAAAAGAATTTGAAATCCCTCCAAAGGCAATTAGAGAGATTATTTGTAACGCAGTTGCTCATAGGGTTATTTTAGACCATTCTCGTGTTCAAGTTGCAGTATTTGATGATAGAGTTGAAATTACTTCTCCAGGTAGCTTATTTGGAGGACTGACTTTAGATATGATGCTTCATGGTAGAACTGCCACAAGAAACAATTGTATTGTTAATGTTTTCCATTATCTAAATTTAATTGAAAATTGGGGTACTGGCATTGAGCGTGCTTTAAATTTATGTGAAGAAGCAGGAATTGAAAAACCAGAATTTATTGATATGGGATCTGCAATTCGTGTTAATTTTTACCGTCCAAGTTATAAAGCCAACTTGAACGCTACCGAACAAGTTACCGATCAAGATACCGAACAAGTTACCGATCAAGATAACCTCCATATCGCAATTTTAGAATATTGTGTAGTGCCGAAATCATTAAAGGAAATAATGGAAAATTTTAATTATAAACATCGTCCAAGTTTTATAGAAAATCATATTAAACCATTATTAAATTCTAAGCAATTAGGATTAACTATTCCAGAAAAACCAAATTCTAGAAATCAAAAATATGTTAGGAAATAAACTTGTTGTATCAGTAATGAAAAACTCTCACCGCTGGTGAGAAAATTATAAAATCATAATGAAGAGAATGTGGGAGGGCACTCCTCCCTTATTCTCAAACTAAATCATAGCTAAGTTATTAATGAGCTATAAAGTAAAATTGAATACATTATTTATATTGCTAGAAATAAATTTAATGAGATAAATATGAACCAATTGAATTCATTAATAATAATTATTGCGAATTTGGCAATAATTCTAGATATATCAATTTAGTTTACAAGAAATCGTTAGACAATTTATTAAAATCAAAAATTAGTCTCACAGAAAAAGAAAAAATAAAAAAGTTTTATTGCTATCCATTTGACGAAAAAGAATTAAGAGATGCATTAGTTTCTATTTGCAAAAATAACTATGATGACAAAATTAAAATTACTGCATCTAAAATACTTTCTAAGAATAATATTACTGGTAATAGAATGTTTTTTTCTAGTTCACATGCTAAGAAATTGGATTGTATTATAAATACAATATTATTTTGGAAAGAAAACAACTTAATTACTTTAGCCGAGTATTATATTTTATTGTGCTCTATTCTAGAGACAATTGCAATTTTTTCTAATACTAGTGCAACCTATCAAGCTTTTTACAAAGAGTATAAGGCTAATACTTTGCAACCATTCAGGTTAGTCATACCAGAATTGATTTTTTCAAATAATGATGATATGAAGGTTTATCAAGAAGATGCAGTCGATTTGATTGAACAAGTTGTTACTGATGTTGCATACTTTGATCCTCCTTACAATTGGAGGCAGTATGATTCAAACTATCATTTGCTAAATAGCGTTGCAAAGTTACATAAATTAAATGTTTCTTTATTTGAAAAAAACATTGTTGGTGCTTCTGGAGAAAATAGAGTTGAGAAGCTTAAATATACTAATTTAAACTTGGCATCCAATTTTGAAAAATGCTTTTTAAATATGTTGCTAAAGATTAAATGTAAAACTATTGCTATCAGTTATTCTGATAGTGAAAGCAATCATATCAAAGGTGATGATCATTATATGATAAATATTATAAGTGACTTTATTAAGAAAAATCCACATATATTTGATATAGATTCATTTAGAATAGTCAAAGTTAAAAGTAAGAATTTTGAAAGTCGAAAGGGTAATAAAAAAACTAGTATTAACGAAGTACTAATTTTAATAAACAAGTTACCTATAGAAAGGATATGATTTTATGCCACAACAACCATTAGATCCACATATGTGGGAAATAGACAAATTATTTGATAGTAAAATATATAATGTCCCAGTATATCAAAGACCATATTCATGGAATAGTGATAATGTTGATACTTTATTGGAAGATATATTTCATGCATATAATTCACCAGATAAAAATGATGGTTATTATACAGGGAATCTTTTACTTCATGATAATAATGTGAAAATTAATGGTATGGCAACAGTTTATGAAGTGATTGATGGCCAACAAAGAATAACAACAATTATTTTACTTTTATTAGCTTTATTTTCGATTTCTACTATTAGAAATGGCAAAGAAGATGACACTTATCGAGATTTGAAAAAATATATTTGGAAAAAGATAACAAAAAGAAGCCCTGAAAAAGAGTATAAAGCTGTAAATTTAAATAGCACAGAAAAGAAATGTTTTGACGATTTATTTAACTATGGATTTGATCATCCCGAGGAACTTTTCACCTATTCAAAAACTTTTGAAACAAAATCTATTTCAGAAAAATTTGTAATGGATAATTTTATTAAAATATATGATTATTTGATGAAAAAGTTTTCTAATGAAGAGGCAGATGAAGTTTTAGATTTTTCAAAATACGTTTTGGAAAATGTTAGATTTATTGCAATAGAATGTAGATGTAGTGTAAGTAAAGTATTTTCTATGTTTGAATCAATTAATAGTAAAGGAAAAAAACTTGATGAGATTGATTTGATAAAGACTTATATTTTTTCTGAACTAGATGAAGATTCATATAATGAATATCTTGGTAAATGGGGAGACTTAATTATTAAAACAGAAAACAATTTATATGATTATTTCTACACATATATAAGAGCTTTTATTACATTCTATAGACAGAATATTAAAATTCTTAATTTTAAATCTATGAGTGAAGGCATATTGAAAAAATATTTTGAAAAGGACAATTTGTGTGATACATTTAAAAGTTTAATTGATGATATGGTTAATAAGGTAAATTACTATATAATGTTATCTTCTCCAGATAAAGCCCTTGCTTTAATCAATAATAAAAGATTTAGATTTTATTATAAAGTATTTAATGGGACTTATATTCATCCAAAGCCTTTGTTTATGAGAGTTTTTGTGGAGTTTGACGAAGGAAAAATTTCTAAAAATGATGCAATAGATATCGTAGAAGAAGTTGTTAAATATATGATTAAATTTACTAATATTGCCGATTTACCGAGTAAGAATGTTATCACACTGTTTTCAAATATCATGGGATTTATTTATGAGAATAAAGGTATTAATAAGGATATGATATTTGCCCAAATAGCTAACGAATCTTTACTTAAATTAGATGATAAGACCATTACTCTTAGATTAGGAACAATGGATGCTTATGAGAAAAACAAAAAAATTTCTACGGCATTATTGGCTTTATATGAGTCAATCTCTATTAATGATAATGGGAAAGTTTTAATTTCATATGATAAAGCTTATGTACTTGTTGAGAAATTTACAGAGGCTTTTAGTTTAGATCATTTATTAGTCCAAACTCCAGAGTCAACTGATGATAATTATAAGTACTATTGTAAGAAAAGGAATAATAGTGAGGAACTTGTACTAAAAGAAGGTCATGATTTTCCTGATAATATTAAAGATGGAATGCCATATGATATGTTTAAAAAAATGATTCTAAATAAGCTAGGTAATTTAAGAATCTATTATCAAGATAAAAATTCTGGCAGACAAAATACAGCAATAGATTTAAAAGAATATGGAGCCTTTCACACATATACAGATATTATAGCGAGAGAAAATGTTTTGATTAAAACTTTAGTTGAAACGGTTCTCAAGGCTCCAAAAGCAGATCTAGCGTTAGTACAGAAAAAAATAAAATCTGATACTGATCTTCCAAATATGGAGAAATTAATTGATTTGGGTTTAGTAAATATTGGTGACGAATTATATATTACAACAAATCCAGCTGCATCAAAAGCAAAATTAATTGATACTAATAAGGTTGAATATAATAGTGAAGTTATGACATTAAATCAATGGGGATGCAAGGTTACAGGTTGGACTTCTATAAGAATATATGCATATGCCTGTATTGTTGGTGAGACAGAGACATTACATGATAAGAGGCTAAAATATATAGAAGATGAAAACATTTAAAGAATTTAGAGATTTAATAAAAAAGTGTGGGAGATAAAATCAAATTAGAGATAGGAAACCATACCAATAGTAGAGTATGGTTTTCTTTTATATATTAGAGAAAGAAGATAATATGAGTTTTAGTTCTACTATAACTTCATTGCTGATATAAAAGTTATGTTATATTCATAACTATAAAAATAAAGTTGTAAAAAATATGAGGTGTAAGATGAAAATAAAAAAAATTTATATTGATAATTATCGAAGATTTAAAGAGGAAAGTATCAATTTTGAGGATGATGTTACAATTATTGCAGGTCCAAATAATAGTGGAAAAACATCCTTCATTACAATGTTTGAAAGTATATTAGGAAGTAAAAAAACTAGATTTTCTTTTTCTGATTTTCCAATTGACGTCCAAAAGAATTTAATTAATCAAATTGTTGATTCTATAAGAAAATATCATACTGAAGAAATAGATGAAAAGAATTTTGAAGATAATTTAAAGAAATTTTTAAAAGTATCATCTGATTTGAGAATTGAGATCGAATATTTTAAGAATGATGATTTGAGTTTATTTTCAAATTATTTTATGGATTTGGATGAAAAACAATATAAGTTTTATTTTAAGCATTCTTTCGAGATAAATTCTGCTAAATTCATTAATATTTTATTAGAAAAGCAAGTTGTGAAAATTTTTGCAGAAGAAGATACTACTCTTAAGTTATTAAAAAATAATATTATAGTTTATCTAAATGATTGCATTGAAGAAAATGTATATTATTGTAATAATTTGTTTTCCATTTGCAACTCTATCCAACTTTCTTCATTTAGAAATTTATTTAACATTGTTTTCATACAAGCAAATCGTCCATTAGATGATATTGATAGTGATACAAATCATGGATTAACATCTAAAATGGTAGAGATTATAAAGAATGGTTCCATATGGCAGGAAGAAAAGGAAAAATTAGTTCGAGATTTAAACATGAGAATGGAGCCAGTCAAAAAAATTTTTGAAGGAAAGACATTACCCGACATCCAAAAGCATTTGAGTGATATAGATAAAATTAATGGTGCAGAAAAAACTGAAGTCGCATTGAGACTAAATACCAATGATGAATCTATAGAAAAATTTATAGTTGATATAATGCAAGCAGAATATGATGTTGATGGAATTTCTTTACATGAATCTTCACAAGGGTTGGGATTTAGTAATTTAATTTATATTCATCTTATTTTAGCTAAATATTATCAAACTATTGATCAATCAAAGATAAATTTAGTGATTATAGAAGAGCCAGAGTCCCATATGCATCCACAAATGCAAAAGAATTTTATTAATCATTTTATTGAAAAGCAGACAAAGTCATGTTCTCAAGCATTTATTTCAACGCATTCAAACGAATTAGTTAAAGCAGGGAAAATTCATAGGATAAGAGTTGTTAGAAAATATAATAACGATTCATTTATAATTGAATTAAAGAAAATAATGGATTACTGTGAAACAGCACCAGATGAAGAAAAAGAAATCAAAGATTTTTTAACTTTCTTTTTTGATATTGGATATTCTGAAATCATATTTGCAGATAAAGCAATTCTATACGAAGGAGATACTGAGAGGTTATATTTGCAGTCTCTAATTAATAAAAGCGAAGAGTATAAAATGTTGAGAAAACAATATATTTCTTATATTCAAGTTGGTGGGGCATATGGTTATAATTATAAGGCATTGATTGAATTGTTGAAAATTAAAACTCTAATAATTACGGATATTGATTATGATAAGGATTGTGTGGAACAAAAGGATATTTTTAGTGCTGAAATCAGTAATGCCACTATTAAGAACTTTTATAAAGATATAGAAGGGAAGGATCTGTTATCAGTTGATGAATTATATTTATGGGTTGATTCTAAGAAAAATATTTTATCTGACATAATGTATCTTGCTTTCCAAACTGGTTCTGATAGTTATGTTAGGACATTAGAAGAGTCAATGTTATGTAAGTGTTTTGCAAGTGAGATAAATACTACAAAAAAACGTAGTGAATGGCAAGAACTAAAAAAATCTTCTAAATTATTATTTTCAATTCCAAATAATAGAAGAGGTGAAACAAATTCTGATTTTACTATAAGAGATATACTTAATTCAACTTCCTCATCAAAAGTTAATTTCATGTATTCAGTTATCAAGGAAAAGAAATATGAGGATTTACAACCTTCATATATCAAGGAGGGACTGAAATGGTTACAGAAGTAAATAAGCATTTATTTTTATATAATGCACCTGCAGGAAGTGGAAAGACAACGACAATAAAAAGAATGCTTCGAGAATTTCACCAAGAAAAACCTCATGATAAATACTTATGTATTACATATACAAATAGAGCTGCTGATGAAATGAAGAATGAATATTTGGGAGATTATGTTTATTCTTCAACCATCCATGCATTCTTATCGGATTTTATAATGCCATATTTAGAATTGCCTGAAGTCATTGATTTATATTTTGAATTGTTTAAAGTACAAATTGATGAACGAATTAAAAATAATTCAGGAAAATACACTTCTACAATAGAAAGATATCAAGAAGAGTATGAGATTAATGAGGTTTCTACAGAGTTATTAAGGGGAAATGTTAAGAGAATTGTTTACGCTGAGACTCCATTTTCTTCATATTTTAGAGGGACTTTATCGCACGATGATTTGATATTGTTTTCATACTCTTTATTTCAAAAGTTTCCTTTGCTTGGTAAGAGATTAATTTCAAATTACTCTAAAATTTTTATTGATGAATATCAAGATACTGATGAGAAGGTTATGTTACTTTTTTATGATGTTGTAAATGGAATAGATGTCGACTTGTATTTTTTTGGTGATTCAATGCAACAAATTTATGGTTCAAACAATGATTTTTTAAATGAAAAATCAAGATTATTTCAAAAGAAATCTTTATCGATTAATTATCGCTCTTCAGATGAAATTGTTTCATGTTTAAATAGAATTTATAATTCCAATGATTATATCCAAAAAAGCCATTCTGGAAAATATGGCTTTAAACCTCAAATCATAATAACATCAAATATTGAACAGAATTTACAAACTCTAAGATTAGAAAATCAAAATATTTTAGAACTGCATTTATTAAATAGGGATAAGTTTAACACAATAGGTAGTGGGAATTTGTACGATGCATTATCTAAAATGGAAAGGTATAATTATATTTCTAAGTACTCTGTAAGTGATGTGTTATCAACTATTGAAGATAATCCAGATTGGCTAATAGGCAATTTATTTGCATTGGAAGAAATAAAAGATTCTTTTTTAACTTCAAATTATGGAAAAGTGATAGATTTATATAGAAAAAACAAATATTTTAATAAGAATAAAATATCTATGAATATGCATTTTGATAAAAGGAAAGTTTCAAATTTTTTCAATGAATTATTCAGCAAGATGACAGATGATATTTCAATAAAAGGACTATTTGATTATCTTTTAGAAAAAGAGATACTTGTGGCTGTTGATTATAGTGAATTTTTAGAGGAATATAGTTCAGTTTTAGATTGCAAATATGTTGAAATAAAAAAAATATATTCATATATAAAACAACCAACAATATCCACACAGCATGGAGTTAAAGGGGAAAGTCATGATAATGTTGTTTTTATTTCAAATGATGCCAATACATCTCCATATGTCAGCATAAGTAAATTTTATGAACTCATATCAATGAATGATATAGAATATGATGAATTTGCAATTATAAATAGAGAATATAAAAAGCTTATTGCTAAAAAAGCTGATGATCTTTTAAAATTTAAAGAATATGTAATTGAGTTTAAAGAAAAATATTGCAATACAAGTTACTATAAAGTGATAGCAAGCGATATTTTTGATCTTTTTATTTCTCATCCGACAATAACAAATCAGAAAAAATTATCTACAATTTTATTTGAAAAAGTATTTTCTGCTTATAAGTTGTTCTATGTTGGATGCTCACGTGCACGAAAAAAACTATTTGTCCTTGTTAAAAAAGAAATGCTTATCGGATTTGAAAATGAATTCATATTAAAAATGAAATCAATGAATTTTGATGTTATAAGTCAGTGATTAAAAAAATCATTTAAATATTTAAAGGAGTACAACATATGGAGAAAAAGGATTTAATAGTATTAGGGAATGGCTTTGATTTGAATTGTGGTCTTCAATCCTCATATTATATCTTTTTAAGGGTAAAAATAACACTATTTAAACCAATGGCTGATTTTTTAAAAGGCTTAAACAATTTAGATTTATCCACATGGGATAGATGGTTTGGAATGCCGTATGATGATATTATAAAATTGCCACAGCTTGATTCAAATTTTACTGTTTGGGATGCAATGTTTTTGTTGATATTAGGGACAAATTATGGCCTAGATAGGAGATGGTGTGATATAGAAAACCTATTGCTAAACACTTTAACTAGCGATTATTCTACCCCTTTTTCATGGAAAGGAGTCTTTAATGTTATTAATCAAACTAAAACTTCTCCAAATCATCAATTGAATGCAACTGTTCCAGGAGATGGTCTTTTAGAAAAAATAATGGCTTATTGGCTTCCAGTAAATGAAGAATTCAAGAAATATAATGACGATTATTATTCTTTAGACGAAGAAGATTTTTATAGTTTTCTTTTAGAACAATTAAAGATATTTGAAAGAACATTTTCAAATCATATATGTGTTATATCATCTAGAGAAGACTACATTCCAAAGGCCAAAGAATTATTAGCTAAAATATCAAATTCATCAACAAACTATTTTATTGATAGTTTTAATTACACATATTTTGATGAAAATACTCGTAATATTCATGGACGTGCTAAAGAAGGAGAACCGATTATTTTTGGCATTGATGATATAAAAATAGATAATTCTAGTCTGCTTTATAGATTCACTAAAACTTCTAGAAAACTTGAACTATTATTTTATCAAAAGAATATTGATTGGGAAGAAATGGAATTCAAAAATGTTTATATTTATGGGCATTCTCTTAATCGTGCTGATTATTCATATTTTTTTCAATTATTTAATAAAGTAGGTTTAAACAACCTAAACAATTTAAAAACTAAAATCATTTTTTGCTATTCAATCTACGATGAGAGCCAAAAGCAAGAGATTATTAATGAACTTAGGATGAATGTAGAGAACTTGATTAGTTCTTATTCTAATTATGTTAATAATCCTAAGTTACTATCTAGAATACTAATGGGAGATAAAATTAGATTTAAAGAGATCGTGTAAATAATAATTTTGTTATTAATCATATGATATATTGTGAAAACTTTCAAGCACATGTTGAGAGTGTAGTACAAATGACCCACATTGAAAGTGATCCAACAAATATTAAATAACTACTAATGTCGTTATGTGACTTAATTGTTTATGTGACGACATTTTTTGATTTTTCTAAAGAGACATAGGAAGACAAGAATAAAATTTGTTGATAGACTACCTATATAGTAGAAGTGATTTAATAATATCAAATTAATCAGTCATAAAATTAAATCATGTAAATCGTTTAGGAAACAACAAACCTTCATAACTGGTAATAAAAACGCTATCGTCAATTGGTTTGTTTATTTCTAGAGTAACATATAGAGTACAACAGAGTGATAAAATGGCTTTTATGTTCATTTTTTAATTAAGAAAAAAGTTATCTATGAATAATTCTAAATATTTGGCAGGTATGTCTTAGAACTCAAAGAGAGTATATCTTTATTCACTTCAGAGGATAATCCAACTGAGGAAATAGAAACTAATGAAAAACGAAAAGTATTATCTAATGAGAAAATGGTAACTTACAAAATGATTAAAAACTATGTGCTAGATAATTTTGGAATAAAAGCACATACAAGATACATTGCTGAAATAAAAAGTAAAAATGGATTATCTATGGCATATATAAGAGAAGCAGATAATCCTAAAAATCCTATTCCTCATCCTACTCCTGCAATAACAAAAGCTATAACAAGTGCATTGAAATTTTATAATCTGATATAATTAAAGTATTTCATTTGGTTGCTTTGATATTTTTACGAATCTTATCATGTACCCATTTTCAAGGAACATGATAGGAACATGATTGTTTTACATATTGATTTTTTAGGGAACATGATGTATAATAAAAGAGGAGCTGATGAAAATGAAATATGTTATTGAATTAATAGATAGTTCACTTTTTGAGGATAAAGAATTTGAATATAAGCTTAACTTAGAAAGTGACAAGGATAAAATTGAAAAATGGGCAAAAACACTAGTAGGTTATGCAAATGGCTATGGAGGATATTTGTTAGTAGGGGTCAATAACGATGGTGTAGCTGTTGGTACTGACCATTCATCAATTGACAGATATAAAAATTTAATTTTAACTACAATAAACAGGTACATCTTTCCACATATTAATGTAATATTTAATGTGTTTCATATAGAGGAAGATAAGTATTTTCTTTCTGTATATATTGATTCAGTAAATGAAATAGTTGTTTACAAAAGTGGAGACTATAATGAAAAAGTATACATTAGAGAAGATGGAGCAACAGTTCAAGCTTCAGTTAGTCAAATCTTAATGCTTGGAAAAAGAAGATTTGGTGTAGATAATCATTTTTTAAATGAGCAATATCAAAAGAGCAATTATTCTACATTTATGAAACTTTCTAAAAAGTATCGTGCAGATGGATATGAGCCTACTAAAGAGATTCTTATCAGTAAAGAGATTCTTCATCAAGATGGAAGAATTACTGAAGGATTAAAAATGTTTTCTGATTCTTATTCTAGCGATGATTCCTTAGTGGTATGTAGACTTTGGAACGGCTATGATAAAGGCGAAGATGAGGCTCTAGATAAAAAGGAGTTTAAAGGTTCTTTAGGATATATTTTTCAGCAAGCTATGAACTTTGCTTTGAGAAATTCTAAAAGTGGTTTCGTCAAATTGAGAGATGGATCAAGACTAGATACTTTATCTTATCCCGAAATTGTACTAAGAGAGGCTATTGTCAATGCCATTGCTCACCGAGATTATTCAATCAATGGAACTCAAATCGATATTGATATATTCAAAGATAGGATGGAAATTATGTCTCCAGGTGCATGGTTATTAACAAATGAGCCATCTCAATATTCTTTAGATAAAGTTCCATCCGTAAGAAGAAACAAGATTATTTGTAACTGTTTTGAATCTATAGGACTTATGGAAAAAAGTGGTAGTGGATTCAAAAAGATATCTAATGAATACAAGAAAACTAATTTAAGACAACCAATGTTAGAATCTACTTCAGACTATTTCGTTATAACATTATATGACTTATTATTTGAAGGTGAAGAAATAGATGAAGCTGTATCATATAGAAGATATGACGAAGATATTCTAAAATTTTGTCTAGATCATGCTAGAACTAGAGAAGAAATACAAAAACATATCTCATATTCTAGCAGAAGTCATTTTATGACTGATATATTAAATCCACTAATTAGTAATAATTTCATTATAACAACAGCTCCTGGAAAATCTAGGAATAAAAAGTATTTGACAAATAAGGAGAAATACATTAAATAAGCAAATTAGTGAATCAATATTTATAGACGTATCAATACTGGAAGTCTTCCACAAAAATAGTTTTAAGCAAATTTATTTTATCGAAAAGGGTTATTAGAGTAAAAATGCTAATGACCTTTTTTGTTTGATGATTAATATGAAAAATACTCAAAAACATCACAATTAACTGAAATTTATCAAAAAAATGGCAAAGCACTTGCAAAAGTGCCCATTTGAAATAATGGATATAGTTGGTCCTTCTTTAGTTAATGATATAGTAGATTGTTCTAGAGAATTAGGTAATAATCCTAATGCTACAGGAAAGTCTTCTCCTACATGGAGAAATGCATTTATGTGTGTGAAGATGCAATCTATGATGGATTAAAGGCTTAATTATGTTCTGAAGAAAATAAAAATTTCTCTTGTTAACAATTTTTCGTTGAAAATAATTAATTATGCCTGAATATTGAATTAAATAAAAACCTTGGGTGAACTTTCCGCCCAAGTTTTTTATAATTTATTCTATATATTTTAAAATATTTATTGCCTAAAAATAAGATAAAAATATTTATTATTTCTTTAAGGTGTAGTATAATTGTAATGAAAAAAGAGGAGGAAGATTATGAAAAGATTTTTTGACAAACTTACCCATCCTACTAAAACAAAATGGTTTTGGGCATATATTGTTTGTGGTATATTAGGCTTAATTCTTGGTGTTATGCTTATGCCGGTTTGGAATGGGTGTCCAGATTGGGTGGTTTGGAAAACATGGGGAATGAGCATCGTGAATATGATTATTTGTGCTTGTATTGTTTTATACCTATGTTTGTTTTTATTGAATAAAATTATGAGTAGGTCTAATGGCGTAATTAAGGTGCTTACTATCATAGAATTTGTAATTTTATCCTTGGTTGCATTAGGCTGTGTGCTTCAGCAATTTAAGGTGATTAACATTGGTGGTGCCTGCGCTATTTTAGGGTTAGCCTTATGGTGCCGTGGTGTAGTAGAGGTATTTCGAGCTTATTATCATCAAAGAGGAAACAATGACCGCTATCCAGTTTGGTGGTTAGTTGTAGCCATATTCTTGGTAAGTTTTGGTGTATATTTGTTTGTTAAGCCTTTATTTCAGGATGTTGTTATTCTTTGGATATTTGTAGTTTTGATTCTATTGGTTAGCTTACTTCTTATTGTAGATGGCTTTTTGGCAAAACCGGCATCTAGAAGAGTAAAAACAGAAAAGAAAAAGAAGACCAAAAATAAAGAAGAAAAGTAAAGAAAATAAAGTTTTTTGATGTAATCCTACCAATTTTGATAGGATTATATTTTTTTCTTAATAGTAAACGTTTACTTGTTTTAAATTCGAAAAATTTATATATAATAAGGACGTAGAGATTGTTGAATAATAAAGTTTATACGGAGGATATTATGGAAGAAAAAGTATTAACTCCTCAAGATGAGGTCAATCTACTTGTTGAAAGAGCTCAAAAGGCCTTAGAGGCTTATGCGTCTTACACGCAGGAGCAAATCGACTATATTGTTGCAAAATGTTCTGTTGCAGCATTAGATAAGCATGGTGAACTTGCCAAGCTAGCAATTGAAGAAACAGGACGTGGTGTGTTTGAAGATAAGGCAACTAAAAACTTATTTGCCTGTGAATATGTCACTCATAATATGAAAAGAACAAAAACAGTAGGTATTATCAGTGAGGATCCTGTTACAGGAATCACAGAGCTTGCTGAACCAGTAGGTGTAGTTGCAGGTGTTACGCCTGTTACTAATCCAACATCTACAGCTATATTTAAAGCATTAATTTGCTTGAAAACGAGAAATCCAATTATTTTTGGTTTTCACCCTTCTGCACAGAAATGTTCTGTTGCCGCTGCACAAGTGGTATATGATGCTGCTGTAGAAGCAGGAGCTCCTGAATATTGTATTCAGTGGATTGAGCATCCAAGTATGGACGCTACAAGCGCCTTAATGAATCACCCAAATGTTGCAACGATTTTAGCAACAGGTGGTAATGCTATGGTACGTGCTGCCTACTCTTGTGGTAAGCCTGCTCTAGGTGTAGGTGCCGGTAATGTTCCTGCTTATATGGAAAAGACCTGTAATATTCGTCAGGCAGTAAATGACATTGTAATGTCAAAGTCCTTTGATAATGGTATGATTTGTGCTTCTGAACAAGCTGTCATTATTGATAAGGAAATTTTAGAAGAGTCTGTAAATGAATTTAAGTCCTTCGGAGCTTACTTTGTGTCTCCAAGTGAAAAGAAAAAGCTTGAGAAATATATGTTTGGTGTAGAGAAGGAAGAAGATAAACCTTTAGCTAAGCTAAATCCAGTAATCGTTGGAAAGAGTGCAAAATACATTGCAAATGAAGCAGGCTTTAATGTTCCAGAAAATACAGTAATTTTATGTGTAAACTGTAAGAGTGTTGGTGTAGAAGAGCCTTTAACACGTGAAAAGCTTTCTCCAGTATTGGCTGTTTTAAAATCTAATTCTACAGATGAGGGTATTGAACTAGCTAAGAAAATGGTTGAATTCAATGGTTTAGGACATTCTGCAGCAATTCATACGGCGGATGAAGCCTTGACAAAGCGCTTTGGAGATATCATTCCAGCGATTCGTATCATTGCAAATTCTCCATCTACTTTCGGTGGTATTGGTAATGTTTATAACTCATTCATTCCATCCTTAACTTTAGGTTGTGGCTCCTATGGTCATAACTCAGTTGCTGGAAATGTCAGTGCGATTAACTTATTAAACGTAAAGAAAGTAGGTCAAAGAAGAAATAATATGCAATGGTTTAAGGTTCCTGCTAAAATCTATTTTGAGAGAAATTCAATTGAATATTTACATCAAATGAAGGAAATGAGTAAGGTCATCATTGTAACTGACCGTTCCATGGTGGATTTAGGCTATGTTAACCGAGTTACAGACCAGTTAAAGCTAAGAAGCCCAGAGGTACAGCATCAGTTATTCTGCGATGTTGAACCAGATCCATCTATTCAGACCGTATTAAAGGGAGTTCAATTGATGCGTTCCTTTGAACCAGATACAATCATTGCTTTAGGTGGAGGCTCCTCTATGGATGCAGCGAAGGGTATGTGGTTATTCTATGAACACCCAGAGGTTAATTTTAATGATTTAAAACAAAAATTTATGGATATTCGTAAGAGAGCCTTCCAGTATCCTGAGTTAGGAAGAAAGTCTAAGCTGATTTGTATTCCAACTACCTCAGGTACAGGCTCTGAGGTTACTCCATTTGCCGTTATTACGGATAAGATTGAGCATAAGAAATATCCATTGACAGATTATTCTTTAACTCCAACCGTTGCCATCATTGATCCAGCGCTTACAATGACCCTACCTAAGTCTATTACAGCAGATACGGGAATGGATGTATTGACTCACGCTACTGAGGCATTTGTATCCACTTTAGCATCTGATTATACAGATGGTTTAGCAATTCAAGCTATTAAGATGGTATTTGCTTATCTAGAAAGAGCTTATAAAAATGGAGCTAATGATCCAGAAGCTCGTGAGAAGATGCATAATGCGTCTGCCCTTGCAGGTATGGCTTTTGCGAATGCATTCTTAGGTATGAACCATTCTATGGCTCATAAGATTGGTGGAGAATTCCATGTTCCCCATGGTCGTGCTAACGCAATTCTGTTACCATTTACCATTCGTTATAATGGAACAAAGCCACAAAAGCTTTCTACTTGGCCAAAATATAATTATTATAAGGCTGATGAAAAATATGCAGAGCTTGCAAGAATTTTAGGATTACCTGCATCAACTATTGAGGAAGGTGTAGAGTCTTACGCAAAGGCCTGTGGTGAGTTAGGTATGAAGTGCGGTATTAAGATGAATTTCAAGAGTCAAAATATCGATGAACAAACCTATTTAAGTCAAATTGAAAAGTTATCCTATTTGGCTTATGAGGATCAGTGCTCTCCAGCCAACCCTCGTGTTCCAATGGTAGAAGATATGCAAAAGATTTTAAAGGATGCATATTATACTGAGGAATTCTTTGAGAAGGCAGAATAAGAGCCGTGCTTACTCCAAAACAAAAAGCGTATCTCAAAGGGTTAGCTCATCCCATAAAATCCTGTTTTCAAATAGGAAAAGAGGGTTTGAGTGAAAATCTTAAAAGAGATGTATTAAATTATTTGAAAAAGCATGAATTAATGAAGATTAGCATCTTAAATAATTCTAGTGTTACCTTTGAAGAGGCTGAAAGCTTCTTTGGTACAGCTGATATTGAGGTTGTACAAAAGATAGGACATATTTTAGTTCTTTACAAGCATTCTGATGTAAAAGAAAACTCAATTGTGTTACCTATAAAAAAATAAACCCATAAAAAGCAAGAACCTACTAAATATAGACTTGCTTTTTATATTTAATAAAATGTCGAACTTAATAATATATTGCAAATTAAAATTTTATGTTATAATACATATCGTAAAATGATTTTTAAAAATAAGGAGTTATTATTATGCCAGAAAAAAAGTCATCAACACCTAAAACAGTAGCAACCAAGTCTTCTACAACGAAGGAAAGTGCTGCTACAAAGACAACTGCAGCTAAAACGACCACAGCTACTAAAACGACTTCACCTAAGACGAGTACTCCTACTACGACAAAGGCAAGTACCACCACAAAGTCAACTGTAGCTAAAACTACTGCATCTGCAAAACCAACAGCGCCTAAGGCCAGTGCTACAACGAAGCCAAGTACTACCAAGCCAACAACGGGGAAGGTAGTTCCGGGAGAAAATCATGAAGTAAAGGAACAGCCTGCCACCCCTAAAAATAAGGAGGTATCTACTAGCACAGCTCCTAAAAAGGAGACTCCAGTAGAAAAACAGGCTTCTTCAAAAAAAGAAACAAAGCCTACGAATCAGGATAATAGTAAAAGAGTCAAATTAATTTCTCTTTTATCCCTTGGAGGCTTCATTTTATTATTTGCTATTGTGATTGTTTGTGTACTATGTGTTAAATCCTGTTCCTTAAATGATAAGGATTATTCTAATCAGTATAAGACCTCTACTAGGGTAGGATATGAAGCAGAGGTTATTGGAACAGTAGATAGAAAAATTCCAGAGGATGTTAAGGATGAGGGTAAATCTTCTGTAGGATATCCGAAATTTGGATACACCTTGAATTCTTGTATTGGTACCTCTGAAGAGAAAGTTGCTTTAAGAAATGCCATCATTGCTGAATCAAGCTATTTGACCTCAGTGAATACTTGGAATGGTGGTGGCGGTGGCTACAACCGTATGGATAGTGAGGGAAAGCTATACAAGGATAATGAACCAGTATTAGATGCATCTGGTAATCAAAGACAGCTATATAAGCATACAGGCTCTGTTGGCTTATATTTAGGAGATGTCTCTGATGATGAAAAAGGAATTGTAAAGCGTGTCACAATGGAACCTAGAGGCTATAATGGATATGGCGTCACTGGTGTGTATGCCCCTGCTGGAGAGGTAATAAAAATTGAAATGTCAAGACAAGACATGGAAGCTACAGCGGGAATCAGTATTCATATTGGACAAGCATTATATAATGGAAAAGCGAATAACATTTGGACTGCCAAAAATGCGATGAACCGTATGCCAGTCATTTTAAATACTATGCTTGTTACAAAAGATTTGGCTGAATATAATGAGGAAACGGATACCTATACAGCCTATGTTGGTTCCTATGTGGGTGGACCAGTATATGTCAGAAATGAGAGTGTATCCTTCTCTATTACCATTTCTGGGGCGGTACCATACTCCCATTTTATTTTAGGATATACAACGAAGGAAGAATTTGAGGAAAACTCCAAATCCTCTGCCCCATATTTTGATTTGGAGGTATGGGAGTATGGAGTATTACATTCAGGTCCTAAGAAATATGCAGAACCATTTAGCTATGATGACTTATATGATGCAGCAATTTTATGGGATAAAATTGCATTAGTTTCTACTCAAGTACGTAGACAAGGAATTGTATTCTTATATGATCCGTTTGTTGCTGCTGGAGCTGCCGTTGCCTTCCCAGGACAAGGATCTGTAAACTGTCCAATGGGATGGATGCCAGGCTCCTTAAATTATAAGGCGTTTGTCAATGGTGGTTCCTGGGGAAATATGCATGAATATAATCATAACTTCCAGGGATGGGGACTAGGAAATGGTGGAGAAGTAACTAATAATGCTCTAAACCTAGTTTCCTATAGTCTATTTACCAGAATCTCATCAAGTCGTCAAATTGGTTCTACCAGTGAAGGCTTGGGTGGTTGGAATGCCTATACTAATGCTTCCTGGGCTTTAAGAGATATTACAGAGAGCCGCTATAGTAATGGTAAAATGGGTTTATCCATTTATGCCAATATGCTCCATAGCTTTGGACAAGAAATATTTATGGATTCTGTGAAAACTTCTGGAGGACAGTCCATTGATAAATGGTTTACAGCTACGATGAATGCTTCTCAGTATGATATGACCTATTTCTATAAAGATTTAATCGGGTATGAGGTTTCTGAGTCTGTTTTAAGCACGGCTAAATCAAAGGAATATCCAATGTTTGTTCCTGTTGCCTCTATCTATCAAACAGGTAGAAGCTTTACCTATGAAGGTGAAAAGAGATATACAGAGACGATGCAGCCTTATGTAATACCTTATGGAGAGGAGTATACCTTTGATTTAGGAAAATGTACATTTGACTCTGGTAATATTTACCAGGGGGGCAGTATCGTAATTCCTAATGGCTTTAGCTATAAAATTAAGAGTATCAGTCAGCCAGAAAATGGTACAATTGAAGAATTAGAAAACAATATGGTTAAGTTTACTCCAAATGAAGCCTTACGCTCAGGAAAAATTTATGTGACTTTAGAAATTACAAAGGATGATGGAGCATTTAAGGTTGAGGATGTTGATTTGGCTCTCGAATTTGTTCAGTCTCATGAAAAAAACAAGACGATGCTTGAAAGAACAACTTACACCTATAGTGCAGAACAAATGTATACAAGTGCAACAGAAGCCTTTGAAGCAAATTATGCAAATTATACAGACAAGGTTGAAGGAGACAATCAAAATCCTATACTAAATGGAAAGATTGTTCAAAATGGAAATGCAGAAGTTTGGTTTACAGATAAACCAGAAAACCAGGTAGTAGAAATTAAAGGAAAAATGCATGTGGATGAAACAGCCAAATATCGAATTGCGTTAAGAGGAAGATGGAATTGTGCATTGTATGTTTCCTTTGATGAAGGAAAAGAATATGAACTGGCCGCTACTTATGTACAGACGAATACCTTCAATGCAAACTTTCCAAATACAGAGGGCACCTATAAGGATTATGAATTAGAAGCTGATACATGGGTTTATTTCAAAGCGGTATTGCTTGTTGGCAATGATGGAGCCAGAGCTAGCTTTATTGGAGTAGGCTGGGGCAAATTTACTCCAGAGGCTCCAATTATGGATGAAAATGGAGAAGTGATAGGCGTAATTCCAGAAAGTGTCAAGGTTTCCTATGCCAGTGCTTATAGAGAATCCTATGAATTTGACAATTCTAAATTTGAGTCTGATTATTTCTATAAGAGAACCTATAAGTATTCCTACAATAACAATATTATATACTCCCAGCAACAAACCATTGTTTCACAGTTTGGCTATACACCTTGGAGTGCTACAGATCATAAAATTGAGAATTTAGTGGATGGAAAGACAAATACCTACATTCATACAAATTATACTGCCTCTGAACAAAAGCCATTAATATTAACTGTAGATATGGGCGAAGCCATCAAGGCAAACCGAATGGTATTATATACACAAAGTAGATCTGACCCACATTATCCAAAGGACTTTATGCTTCAGGGAAGTATGGATGGAGAAAACTACTTTACTATTGGAACCTTTACTGATGCAAAGCTTTCCAATGCGAGAGTCACAGTGGATTTTGAAGAAACAGAGTTTAGATATTATCGTATCACTATGACTAAATCCTCTAACCGGTATCTTATTATCAGTAAAATAGAGTTTGCAAATATTTTTGAAATTCCAAATGGTAATCATATTTCCTTAGATTCAGAAGAGGTAAAGCTCAAAGGAGATTGGACGCCTGAGTACGTTCTTTCCTCTTTTGGTCATTCCTATACGGGAAAGAAAAATTCTTCAGTAGAGTTTGAGTTTGAGGGAACTCGCTTTGGTATTTTATCTACTGCTCAATTGGATCATAATTTTGAGGTTTATATTGATGGAAATAAGATAGATTCTATATCTGTAAAAGAGGCTTCTAACGGAGCTATGATGAGTTATATTTCCACTTTACTAGAAGAAGGAAAGCATACAGTACTAATCAAATGTACAGGAAATGCGAATATAGATTCTATAGTTTATTGGTAAAATGATTCGATGAACGTCATTTCTTAGAAAATGGCGTTTTTCTTTTTGTCGAAAATTATAAAATAAAGTTTAACTATGTTTTAGTTTTATTTTTTGTTAGAATTTGTTATAATAATAACATATATAGATTAGGATGTGATTACTTTGAAAAGGTTGATACTCGTTGATGGAAACTCCCTAATGTATAGAGCCTATTATGGAATGGCTGCGGTGGGAAATCTAACTCAGAATTCTAAAGGGCTGTATACAAATGCTATTTTTGCGTTTGCCAGAATGATTAATCATTTGATTCATAGTGAATATGATGCCATTTTAGTGGCTTTTGATGCTGGAAAAAAGACGATTCGCCATGAATGGATGACGGAATATAAGGCAGGAAGAGCACCAATGCCAGATGAATTTAGAATGCAGATTGCGTATATTAAGCAGTTTTTAGAAATTATGCGAATCAAACAATATGAACAAAGCCTTTATGAGGCGGACGACATCATTGGTACAATGGCAAAAAAGGGAGAAGAGGCTGGATACCATGTAGATATCTATTCCTCTGATAAGGATTTACTTCAGTTAATCAGTCCTAACACAACCGTTCATTTAACTAGAAAGGGTATGACGGATTTAGAAGATTTTACGCCAGATACCTTTTATGTAAAATATCAAATTAAATATACTCAGTTTGTAGATTTAAAGGCTATGATGGGAGATAAAAGTGACAATCTTCCAGGTATACCTGGAATTGGGGAAAAGAAGGCTGTGAAATATCTTCAGGCATATGGCTCCTTAGATGAAATCATAGCTCATCAGAATGAAATTAAAGGAGCAGATGGGACAAAGATAAAGGAGTATTATGAACAGGCTTTATTATGCCGTAAAATGGCTACAATCCTAAGAGACTTTGATATAGAGCTTTCTATAGAGGATACAACAAAGAAGCCTTATGATCGCGATAAGCTGATTAGCTTCTATCAGGAATTAGAGTTTAAATCCTTATTAAAAGAAATCGCCTATGGTAGTGGAGAAATTTCGGAAAATGTAAAAAAAACAGAATATGAGATAGTTCAGGATCCTATGCGCTTTAAGGAAATCCTTTTGCCGTATTCTGCCTTGATGTTTGAAACGTTTGAATATAACTATCATAGAAGTCCACTGCTAGCCATTGGTCTTAAGAATAAGCTAGGTACCTTCATTATTGAACCAGATATGCTATATACCAGCATTGACCTTCAATTATTTTTATCAGAACTGAATCATAAATCCATCTATGACTATAAGCGGGCCTATGTATTGATGAAACGATTAGGCTTTGAGCTTTTAGGTGTTGATTTTGATTTACTGCTTGCCAATTATGTATTAAATCCTTCCTTAGGAAAAGAAGAATTTAAAGTAGTAAGTGATCATTTTAATTATGAGGATGTGTTATATGAGGAGCAGGTCTATGGAAAGGGTGCTAAGAAGTCCATTCCAGACAAGGACTTACTTTATCAGCATATCGCTAAAAAGGTAAATTGTATTTATTTTTTGAAGAATGAATGTATGGCTAAGCTTAAGGAAACAAATCAATTAAGTCTTTTAACAGAGATTGAAATACCATTGTCTAAAGTGCTAGGAAAAATGGAGTTCACTGGAATTACCATTGATTTTGAGGAAATGGAAAAACAGAAAAGCTATTTAGAAGCCGACATTGATGCTCTTACACAAAAAATATATGCCTATAGTGGGGAGGAATTTAATATTGCCTCTCCAAGACAACTAGGTAGTATCCTATTTGAAAAACTGAAAATTCCTTACCCTAAAAGAAGAACGACCAACTTTTCTACTGATATTGAAATTCTTCAAACGGTTCAGGATTATCATCCTATCATTTCATTAATTATAGAATATAGAGCTAAGACAAAGCTATATTCTACCTATATTGTCGGTTTAAAGGAACAGACCCATGCCGACCATAAGGTGCATACCATTTTCCAACAGGCCTTAACGACAACAGGACGTCTTTCTAGTGTAGAGCCTAATCTTCAAAATATTCCAATTCGAACTGAGGAAGGCCATTTGATTCGAAAAATGTTTATTCCTGAGGATAAGAGTAATATTCTATATTCTGCAGATTATTCTCAAATTGAGCTTAGAGTGCTAGCTCATATGGCAAATGTAACAAAGCTCAAGGAGGCCTTTAATGCAAATGAGGATATTCATGCTAAGACCGCTTCTGAGGTGTTTATGAAGGAAGAAATAACGAAGGAAGATAGAAGAAGAGCGAAGGCAGTTAACTTTGGAATTGTCTATGGAATCTCAGCCTATGGTCTGGCAACAGATTTAGGGATTACTAATCTTGAGGCTTCTAATTTTATCAAACGATATTATGAGGTGTATCCAGAAATTAAAACCTTTATGGATCAGACCATTTCCTTCTGTCAGGAGAATGGTTATGTTAAAACACTAAAGAATAGAATTCGTTATATTCCTGAAATTAATTCTAAAATATATATGCAAAGAGAATTTGCCAAGAGAATGGCAATGAATGCTCCTATCCAGGGTACGGCAGCAGACATCATCAAGATAGCCATGATTAAAATTGATCAGGAGATGGAGGAACGCCATCTAAAGAGTAAAATGCTCGTTCAGGTACATGATGAGCTTGTCTTCGAGGTTGCTTATGGAGAAGAGGATGCAATGCTTGAGCTGGTAAGAAGGAATATGCAGGAGGCCTTACCATTAGATGTGCCACTGGTAGTAGGGGATTCCTTTGGAAAAAATTGGTATGAGGTGAAATAATGGATATCATTTTAAATCGAAGAAGTGTTAGAGAGTATGACACTTCCAAAAAAATTCCTTATGAAGATTTATTAAAGCTATGTAAGTATGGGGAGGCTGCTCCCTCTGCTAGGAATCAAAGAGGTAGAGAATATATCATTATTGACGATGAAAAGATCATCTTAGAATTATCGAAAATTTCTAAGGGGTCTATGCTTTTATCTCGCTGCAATACCGTGATTGCTGTAATTGCTAAAAACTCAGAGCTGCTTCCTACGCCACATATGCAGTGTCAGGATTTAGCTTGTGCCGTGGAAAATATCTTGCTTGCAGCTACCCAAATGGGATATGGAAGCTGTTATATAGGGATATCCCCTTTAGAGGAACGAATTCAAGGCTGTGACCAGGTATTGGGAATAGATAATGGAAATCATGTATTTGCCCTTATCGCTCTTGGATATCCAGCAGTAGAAACAGCATTTTATGAAAAGGAAAAGTTTGATGAGGCTATGGTCCATCATAATCGGTATTAAGTATGCCTGAGCTTCCTGAGGTAGAGGTAGTAAGACTTACCTTAGCTGCCAAATTGATTTCTTTAAGAATAGTGAAAGTGATTTGCAGCTATCCTCCAATTATTGAAGAAGAACTAGCTTTATTCATAAGCAAGGTAGAAGGCAGAAAAATAGTAGATGTTCAGCGGTATGCCAAATACTTGATTTTTATGTTAGAGGATGGTGCCATCCTTTCTCATTTGCGGATGGAAGGGAAATACTTTTATACTTTAGACCATACGCCGATATCTAAGCATGTCCATGTGATATATGAATTAGATAATGGCTATACCCTGCAATATGAGGACGTAAGAAAATTTGGGCGAATGGAATATAAAAAAATAGAGGAGATTTATACAACTCCTCCTCTATGCCATGTGGGTATAGAGGCAAATAATACCAGCCCAGATGTAAGCCTCATTCTAGATAAGTTTAAAAAGAGAAATATCCCTATAAAAACGACTCTGCTGGATCAAAGTATCCTTTCTGGTCTGGGAAATATTTATGTGGATGAGGTCCTATTTAGGTCAAAAATATCACCATTACGGATAGCCTCTACCTTATCAAGACAGGAGGTTCTTTCTATCCTAGAGTGTAGTCAGATTATCTTGAATACAGCGATTGAGCATAAGGGTACAACGATTCGTTCCTATACGTCCTCATTGGGAGTCACAGGACAGTACCAGGAGTTTTTGAAAGTTCATACAAAGAAGATGTGCCCTGTATGTGGTAAATCCTTAGAAAAACAGAAAATTGGTGGTAGAACAAGTTATTTTTGTCTATCCTGTCAGAGGTGAACTATGAAGAGTATAATTGGTATTACAGGTGGAATTGCTAGTGGAAAAAGCTTTGTATGCACTATTCTAAAGGAACAAGGATTTTCTGTGATAGATGCAGATGAAATATCTAGAGAGTTAAGTAAAAGGGGAAATCCTTTATATAGGAAGATTATAGAATGCTTTGGAAAAGAATATGTAAATTTCGATGGCGAGCTAGACCGAAAAAGCTTTGGCAAAATGATATTTGAAAATGAGAATGAAAGAAGAAAACTAAATGACATTTCTCATCCTTTAATTATGGAGGAAATGAAAAAAAGAATCGACAAGGATTCTTCCCCTATCTTATTTTTAGACATTCCTTTACTTTTTGAGGCTAAACTTTCGTATTTATGTGATAAAATAGTATGTGTTTATGTGAATCAAGCTACTCAAATTGAAAGATTAAGAAGCAGAGATGGAATATCAAAGGCGTATGCTTTACAAAAGATCAATGCCCAAATTCCTCTTGAACAAAAAAAAGCGATGTCCGATTATATCATAGAATCAAAAGAAAGCTTTGAGGATACACGCCAAGAAACGCTAAAAACTATAAAAAAAATAATGGAGGATACCTATGTTAACGATTGAAACAAATGAAAAACAAAGTCAGGAGGCTTTACAAACTCACTATTATAAGACCTCCTATGAGAAACTTAAGGATAGATATTTAGAAATTTTAAGTGAGCTGCAGATTAGAATCATATCTATCGATGATAATTATTTAGAAATTTTTGCAGAAAAGCCACATATGACGGTTATGGCAAAAATTATAGAACAAACATCAGTAGAAACCTCTATTGATTTCTATATAAGTGCAGAATATTTATTTGGAAATAAAAAGAAAGCCTTAGAATTTTTGGCTTCTGTTTATCAAAAATTAGAGAAGAGTTTTGAGCTTAAAGGATTAAGCTTACATAAGTAGGAGAGAGTAAAATGGAAGCATTAGCACAAAAAAAATTAAATATTTATTCAAGCTTCAGCTTATCTAGTGATGATGTTTCTACGATATCTCTATTGTATGCTCCCTTGATAGGTAGTGAGGCAACTAGCCTTTACTTTGGACTTCAGGCTTTGCTAGAACGCAACAATCTAAAAAGTGAGGAATATCTACATCAGGAGCTTTTTGACTTGTTTAGCTTCACAGAAAAAGGTTTTTTAAAAGCTAGATATCAGCTAGAGGGAATAGGACTTCTTACCACCTACAGCAATGAGGAAAAGATGATTTATGTAATATGTCCACCTTTATCTGCAAAGAATTTTATTAAGGATGCCACCTTGGGCCTATACTTATATTCTAAGGTGGGTAAAGATTTATTTGATAAGATATATAATCATTTTAAAATTGAAAAGATAGATAAAAGTAAGTTTATTAATCAAACCAAAAGCTTTGAGGATATCTATACCTCTCAGGTGAATGAGGATGTTGGCTTTTCAAGATTCCAGTATATCTTGGGAAGAAAATCTGTAAATAACATCAAGATTAATAATCGGAAATTTGACTTTGAGAAGTTTGTTAAAGAAATCAATACTGAGCTTTTAGAGACGGGAATCACTAAGCAGTTTACGGAACAAATCAATAATTTAGCCTATGTATATGCCTTTGATGAAAATCAAATGGCTGGCTTATATAATGAATCCATCAATCGTTCTGGATTATTTGACTATCGCCTTTTAAAGAAAAAAGCGAATCTCTTATATAGTTATTTACATCATATGGATGCCCCTAAGCTATTGATTAAGGAAGAAGAAAATATTGAAAGTGTAAGCTTAATAGAGTATCTAGAAACTACACCAGTGGCTGAAATTTTAGAAAACATGATGCCTGATTTTCCTCCGAAATACTTGAATACAGTTCAAGAGATTTATGCCAATATTGATTTACCAAGAGGCGTTCTAAACTGTATGATAGTAAAGGTTTTAAAGGAGAAAAGTGGAGAACTTCCAAGCTTAGCTTATTTTAAAAAAATGAGTGAAACCTGGATTAGTAGTAGTATTTTCACAACGAGTGATGCGATTAAATATTCTACAACATTTAATGGTGAAACTTCTATAGATAAGTCAAAACTTAAAATTAATAAAAAGAAAGAATCTAAGTATGTTTCAGGAGAGATGGAAGAATTATGATAAAAATGAAAATGGAATCAAATGAACAAGAGGTAGATCAATTTATTGAAGAATTGAAAAAGGATCCTCTCTTAGAAAAATATGATATTGATGTATTTAATGCAAATGATTTTGCTTTGTATGCTTCAGAACAGAGAAATTGTTTGAATTGCAAAGGCTTTGCTGAATGCAAGAATACAAATCAAGGATATACTACTATCATAAAGAATAATAATTTTGTTTTGTCATCTTGTCCTTTTAGAAAGGCAGAAATGGCTAGAATTAATGAAAACAATTGTATCAAAACTTTACTTGCGACATCTTCGAAAAGCTTTACCAATGTCGATATAAAAAATTTTAATTGTTCTACAGAAAAACGTACAAAAATTTATAAATATATTATAGAATTTATAGATGCTATTCAAAATAATAAGTATATGAAAGGATTATATATTTATGGCAGTTTTTCTACAGGGAAAACATTTATTTTAGGTTGTATTGCTAAAGAATTAGCTAAAAAACATATTGAAACTCTATCCATTTATTTTCCTGATTTAGTCATAGAATTAAAAACTAGTATGTATTCAAGCCGTTATGGTGAACTACTCAATTATATAAAGACTGTACCTGTTCTCTTGTTAGATGATTTTTGTAATATTACTATGACCACATGGCTAAGAGATGAGATTATAGGTCCGATATTAAATTATAGAATGATGGAAGAAAAACCTACCTTTTTTTCATCTAATGTAGATCCAGGAGAGGACTTGATTCATTTCTTTGATGTCAATAAAGATTCTTTAGATAAAACAAGAGCCCATGCTATTAAAGAGCGTATTAATGGCTTAGCAAAATCTACCTATTTAGATAATGCAAAATATGACCGATAAAAGATAATAAGTTTCTTGTCTTTTCGGAAAAACTATTATATAATAATAACAAATCGTTAGACTAAGGATACGATTCAATAAAATTTCTATTATAGAGAGGATGTAATGGTGAAAGCATCTATAGAATATATTGAGTTACTCCCTTACGAGATGAATGGAGGAAATGCCATTTCGTGTAATTCGCGTTAAGAATTTTGAGGTGTTAGATTAATTTCTAAAATTAAGGTGGTACCGCGATTCATTCGTCCTTTTCTATAAGGACGATTTTTTTGTTTTTGGAGGGGATAGCTTGCTGCAACAGGAAGAATTTCATTTCGAAAAATCAAAGGGAATTAAAATTCGGTTGACTGAAGAACAAAGAAAACAAATTTCAAGACCAGAGTTTATTGAAGCATCCCTTGAGAAAGAAAATATATTTGCCTATGATGTTTATAAAAACACCGAGCTGATTGGCTTTCTTAGACTAAGAAAATATTCAGATACTGGCTATTTCTTATGGGATTATGCGATAGATGATAGGGTACAAAACCTAGGGTATGGGACTAGAGTTTTAAAGCATTTATTTTTATTCTTAAAATCTCAATTTCATGCTACTGAGTTATCTACTACCTATCTATGGGGAAATGCTCCTGCAAAGCATGTCTATGAAAAGGCAGGGTTTGTTGAAACCGATGTTGTGCTTGAGGATGATGTTCATGAAGTCGATATGATAAAAATATTATAAAAAAGAGGGGAAAGAAAATGATAAAGGTTTATTTGAAGGACGGAAGTATAAAGGAAGTTGAAGAGGGAAAGCTCATTATAGAAGTTGCGAAGGAATTATCTCCTAGTTTAGCAAAAAAATGCTGTATAGCTAAACTGGATGATGTTTTAGTTGATTTAAAAACGCCTATTTTAAAGGATGCGAAGCTGGAACTCATTTTATTAGAGGATAAGGAGGCATTTGAGGTGCTAAATCACTCCTGTGCTCATGTTCTGGCTCAAGCCATGAAGCGCTTATATCCAGGCACCTGCTGTGGAGTTGGACCAGCCATTGAAGAAGGCTTTTACTATGATTTTGCCATCCCTAATCCTATTGCTTTAGAGGATTTACCAAAGATTGAAGCTGAAATGAAAAAAATAGTAAAGGAAAATATTGCAATTCAGCACTATATGCTTTCTAAGGCAGAGGCAAAGGAAAAATTTAAGAATGATAAATTTAAGTGTGAGCTCATTGATGCTGTAGAGGATGAAAAGGTTGGCATATATGAGCAGGCAGATTATGCTGATGTATGTAGAGGACCACATGTGATTTCTACAGGCATTGTGAAAAATTTTAAATTGTTGAATGTTTCAGGTGCCTACTGGCGTGGTGATTCTAAAAATGAGATGCTGACACGTATCTATGGTACTTGTTTTGCAACACCAGAGGCTTTAGAACAGCATCTTCATAATTTAGAGGAACGTAAGAAAAGAGATCATCGTAAGCTTGGCAAGGAATTAGGCTTATTCATGATTTCTGAGTATGGTCCAGGTCTTCCATTCTGGCTTCCAAAGGGCTATCAGCTTAGAAGAACCCTAGAGGACTTCTGGTTGGATTTGCATAAACAACGTGGCTATTTGACTATCAATACGCCTATCATGCTAAATAGAGAATTATGGGAAACCTCTGGACATTGGGATCACTATAAGGAAGATATGTTTACGATAGAGGTTGAGGATGGAACCTATGCCATTAAGCCTATGAACTGTCCAGGTGCTATTTTAGTGTATAAAAATGATTTGCATTCCTATAAGGAACTACCATTACGCTATTCTGAACTAGGAAATGTTCATCGCTATGAAGCAAGTGGTGCTTTAAATGGTTTATTCCGAGTTCGTGGATTTACTCAGGATGATGCGCATATTTTACTTAGAGAGAATCAGGTAGGAGAAGAGGTAGGAAGAATCCTGTCCTTGTATGACTATGTATATTCCATTTTTGGACTTGACTATTCTATTGAGCTATCCACTAGACCAGAGGACAATTATATAGGCTCTATTGAGGTTTGGGATGAAGCAGAGGAGGCCTTGAAGAAGGCTTGCTTGGCAACAGGTCATGATTTCAAAATCAATCCAGGAGATGGAGCTTTCTATGGTCCTAAGCTAGATTTTAAGCTTAGAGATTCTATGAATCGTATTTGGCAGTGTGGAACAGTTCAGTTAGATATGCAGCTACCTGGAAGATTTAATTGTACTTATATTGCAGAGGATGGAACTAAGAAAACTCCAGTTATGATTCATAGAGCCTGCTTTGGATCCTTAGAGCGGTTTATTGGTATTATTACAGAAAATTATGCAGGTGCTTTCCCTACATGGCTAGCTCCTGTTCAGGTAAAACTAATCCCAGTTTCTTTAGAGAAGCATAAGGAGTATTGTGAAGAACTAAATGCCATTTTTACTCAGCATGGAATTCGGTTTGAAAATGATTATCGGGAAGAGAAGCTGGGCTTCAAAATTAGAGAGGCTCAAACTCAAAAAATCCCTTATACTCTAGTATTAGGAGATAAGGAGCTAGAAGACAAGCTCGTAACCTATCGTATGCATGGCCATCAGGAGCAGATAACGGTTACGATTGATGAATTTGTTCAAAAGATTTTAGAACACAATAACAATAAAAATTAAACATAAAAGGATGTGAAAACATGGGACTATTAGAGGTGGAGGGTTTGCAGTTTAAATATGCAGACCAAAACCTTTATAATAATGTCAGCTTTCGTATTTTACCAAAGGAACACATTGTTTTAGTTGGAGATAATGGCTGTGGTAAATCCACATTTATGAATTTAATAGCTAAAAATTTAATACCTGATGCAGGTACCATAACCTGGCTCAATAACGTGAGCTTTGGATATTTAGATCAACAACTTAAGGTAAAAGAGGATATTTCTATAGATGCTTATTTAAAGGAGGTTTTTTCTCCTCTTTTGAAGAAGGAGCAGGAGATGAATGGCTATTATGAAAAGCTTACCTCCTGTCCAGAATATGAATTTGATACCTATTTAACTAGAGCCCAAAGTATTCAGGAGGAGCTAGAAAAGAAAGGCTTCTATCAAATGAACTCTACTTTGGGAAATATGATTAATGGCTTAGGTATCTCCAGCTATGGACTGGATACTCATTTAAAGCATTTAAGTGGTGGACAAAGAGCGAAGGTTTATTTAGCCAAGCTATTGTTAGAAGCTCCAGATGTACTATTGATGGATGAGCCTACTAACTTTTTGGATGTTGCTCATATTGAGTGGTTGGCAAAGTATCTCAAGGGTTTTGATAAGGCCTTTGTGGTTATTAGTCACGATGAAGAATTTTTAAGGCAAATTGGTGAAGTAGTGTATTGTCTTTCCAACAAAGAAATGGTGCGCTACAAGATGAACTATGATATGTTTTTAAAGGAAAAAAGCTTACGTGATGAACAATATCAGAACGCCTTTGTAAATCAGCAAAAGTTCATTAAAAAAACAGAAGAATTCATTCAAAAAAACATCGTGAGAGCTACGACATCAAAACAAGCTAAATCTAGAAGAAAAATGCTAGAAAAAATTCAGGTATTAGAAAAGCCACTACATCATGAACCTATGCATCTACATTTTCCTTTCTCAAAGGGACTGGGTCAAGAGGTATTGAAGCTAGAGGATTTGACTGTTGGTTATGGGAATAAGCCTATATTAAGCCATTTGGATTTTCTTTTAAAGCATAATCAAAAGGTAGTTATCTTAGGACATAACGGAATAGGAAAATCTACTATATTAAAGACCATTATGGGAATAATCCCTTCAATTGATGGCAAATACACATGGAATCCTTCTGCTGATTTAAACTACTTTGCTCAGGAAGAAGAGTATGATGCCATTACAACCCCAATTGGATACCTAAGAAGATTTTATCCTATGAAAACGGATGGAGAATTGAGAAGCATTCTAGCAACCACTGGAATCAAGGGAGAACTAGCCATAAAGCCAATGGCTACTTTATCTGGTGGACAACAGACTAAGGTTCGTTTGGCACTTATGACAATGAAGAAAAGTAACATATTAATATTTGATGAACCAACCAATCATCTAGATATTTATTCAAAGGCTGAGCTATGGGAAAGTATTAATTCCTTTCCGGGAAGTGTTATTCTTGTGACACATGAAACGGATTTTTATGAAGGCTTAGTAGATTTAGAATTAAAATTTGAGGACTAATAAATGAAAAATATTAAAACATGGATTGAAAGCAATCTTAAAATTATTAAAATTATAAGCTTATTAATTATAAGCGGGTTAGCTGTACTGACACTTGCGCTTATTCCTATAAATATATTTTGTATTAATTTTCCCGAATGGATTACTATTTTATTGAGCGTGCTTTTTTGTGGTGGTTTGGTTGCCTATCTTTTATTTTTCAAAACCCATCTTGTTACAAAAATAATTTTACTCTTAGTTTTTGTAATGATTGCTGTTGCCTGTTCGATTTTCCCTTTTGCTTTCCCATATTGGAATTCGTATCTTTTCAAAGACTATAATGGTGTAATATTAAACTATGACGAAGTAATATCATATGAAGCAGCAGAAGAAGATTTAGTTGAACTAAAATATTATCTCAATAAAACGCACCCTATGTTCAAAAACGGGCTTTCGGAAGAAGTAGAAAATGCCTTTACATTATCTTTAAATAGATTGAAGAAAAAGGATGAAATAACCGTTAATGATCTAAGGCGGGAAATTCAGACGATTTTGCATATTATGGGCGATGCACATACCACAACCTATAACAATTACTCAAATGACACTTACTTAAAAGTTATACCACAAAAAAACTTTGAGGGATATAGCGTGACAGAAATAAATGGTAAGTCTTTAAAAAAATTTTTTGACGATGCAAAGCCTTTTTATTGTTACGAAACAGAAGATTGGCTAAGCATCGATTATGGTAGTCTTGCAACTCTTGACTTTTTGGGATATTCTGAGCCATTTACATATAAGTGGTCTAATGGTATAAATACGATAGAAGAAACTTATACGATAAATGAATTTGTCAGTTGGGATGAATTTGTGGAGATTCGGAATGAGTATTTTTTTCCAAATGAACCAAAAGATTTTGTTTATTACGATATTGACGAAAAAAACAGCCTTGCTGTACTCACGCTTACAGAGTGCAAGTATAATCAAACTTATATTGATTGTATAAAGTCTATGTTTACCACAATCCAGCAAAAGAATATTAAAAATGTAGCGGTTGATTTACGTGGAAATGGTGGTGGCAATTCTCTCGTAGGAAATGAATTTGTTAAATATTTACCTATTGATAGTTATTGGGATGGTCCGTATGATTGGCGTTGGGGTTTTATCACTCTTCATGGAAATAACAATAAAATCGAAAATAAGCGTAACAAAAATCTTACGTTTGAGGGAGAGCTCTTCATTCTCACCGATACCAGTTCATTCTCTGCGGCAAAGGATTTTGCAATGCTTATTCAAGACAATAATTTAGGAAAAGTAGTGGGCGAGCCTCCAGCAAATTCTGTAAGCGGCTATGGGGATATAACCAATTTTTATTTGCGTAATACAGGACTTTTCGTACAAATCTCTACTAAAAAATGGTATAGAATAGATTGTACCAAAACAGAGGATTACGTTATGCCAGATTATCCATGCGACGGAAAGAGTAGTCTTAATAAGCTCTACGAAATTATTAACAATTCTTAGATATTTAAAGCTACTCCTTCACTAGCCCTTTTTCTTTGAATTCATTATAGTTCATTCAAAAGAAAATGTTTAATTAAAAAAAGAAGAATAACTTCTATGTAACCGCATATTTTCCTTGACTTTTTCGTGTGAAATATATATAATAAGGAATGCTGAGGTGATTTTTATGCAATTAACTTTAGCTCAATTAAGAAAGCTGCAAATGCCTTATAAATGTAGCGAGGAGCTAGATCTTTCTAAGGAATTAGATGGGTTTGAGGATATCCTTTCTTCCTCTAAGGTGGCTGTAGAATACGAGATAAGGGAAAGAGGCATAGACACCTATATGGTGAACTTTAGCTTTAAGGTGGATTTAGTTATGGAATGTTCTATAACTTTACAGGAAGTGCCTTATACAATTGAAGCAAATGCAAGCGAAATTTTTTCCAATCAGGAAGAGATAGAAGATGCTATCCTTATTGAAGGACAAACTCTCGATACCAAAGAGGCTGTTTTGACGAACATTTTAATTCAAAAGCCAATGCGTGTAGTTACTGAGGGTGTTGACTTTGAAGATGATGTAGAAGAGGAAACTTCGACTGATGGCATAAATCCTGCCTTTGCAAATTTAAAGGATTTTTTATAGGAGGTGGATTAGATGGCAGTACCTTTTCGTAGAACTTCTAAGATGAAGAAGGGTTTAAGACGTTCTCATCAAGCATTAAGCGTTCCTGGAATGATCACTTGTCCAAACTGTGGTGAACTTACACTATCTCATAGAGTGTGTGGAAACTGTGGTTTTTATAAAGGTAAACAAGTTGTTACTCCAAAGGCTGAAAAGACAGAAGAATAATATTTTAAAAAATATTACGAATAGAAATAGACACTTTGGGTGTCTATTTTCTATTTTATAAATAAATGTAAGTAGTAGGAGTGTTCCATATGTTTGAGCATAAAACAGTATTATTAGAGGAAGCAGTTGAGCTTCTAAACATCAAAGAAAATGGTATCTATGTAGATGCAACTACAGGAGGTGGAGGTCATAGTTCCCTAATCCTGTCTAAATTAAAATCAGGTCATTTATATTGTTTTGATCAGGATGAATATGCATTTACTAGAACGAAGGAGCGATTAGAGGCTATTGGAAAGAACTATACCTTTATCCATGCGAATTTTGTTCATTTAAAGAAAGAACTAGAAAAATTAAATATTACAAGCATTGATGGCATTATCTACGACTTAGGCGTCTCTTCCTTCCAGCTAGATATACAGGAAAGAGGATTCTCCTATCGTTTAGATGCTCCATTAGATATGCGTATGGATCAAACTCAGGAGCTTACAGCTTATAAGATTGTAAATGAATATCCTTACGAGGAGCTTGTTAGAATTTTATATCGCTATGGCGAAGAAGCCTTTGCAAAGCAGATTGCCAGAGGAATAGAAAGAAGCCGCCAAGAAAAGCCAATTCAAACAACTTTAGAACTGGTTGAGGTGATTAAGCAATCCCTACCTCAAAAGGTTTTAAAGCAAAAGGGACATCCAGCAAAACAGACTTTTCAGGCCTTACGAATTGCTGTCAATGATGAACTTAGGGTTTTTGAGGATAGTATTCATGATGCCCTTGCCCTTTTGAATCCTCAAGGACGTGCAGTGGTTATTACCTTTCATTCCTTAGAGGATAGAATCTGTAAAACGGTATTTAAGGAAAAGAGTTTAGTTTCATTACCACCAAAAGGTGTTCCTATTATCGTTAAGGAGGAAGCTCCATTTGAACTTGTGACAAAAAAACCAATCTTGCCAAGTGCTATGGAATTACAACAAAATAACCGAGCACATAGTGCTAAAATGAGAGTCATAGAGAAAAAATGAAAGCTTTAAATTTGGCTCAGGATAAAGAGTATAAAATCGTTTTGAGGCTTGCCTTACCAGCTATGATAGCTCAATTGATTAATGTTCTATACTCTATTGTAGATCGCTTATATATTTCAAGTATAGATCAGGGAGGCTATGCGTTAGCTGGAATTGGAATAGTAGCTCCAATTTGTACTTTAATCACCTCCTTTAGCTACTGGATAGGAGTTGGTGGGGCTCCCTTTATGTCCAGGTCTTTAGGAGAGAAAAATCAGAATAAGGCAGAGGCCATTCTTGCAAACTCTTTTTTGGCTTTAGTTGTAGTTTCTCTACTGATTCCTTTATTTGTCTTAATACTTTATCCTGTATTACTGCCTAGCTTTGGTGCAAGTGAAAATACATATGATTTTGCTAGGGACTATTTATTAATTTATCTATTAGGAGCTCCTTTTGCTATTTTGTCTTTGGGATTAAACCAATTTATCATTTCATTGGGATATTCTACTAAGGGAATGATGACTATGCTGATTGGGGCTGTAATTAATATTATTTTAGACCCTATCTTTATATTCAGTTGTCATATGGGAGTGATGGGAGCAGCCTTAGCAACTACGTTATCTCAGATTTGTTCCTTTCTGTTTACAATCTTTGTTTTATTTTCTAAAAATAGTCAGGTCAGGATTACCTTTAAAGGATACAGCTTTAAAATATTGAGAAGTATTCTTTTACTTGGTTTATCTCCTTTTGTTATAGCAGCAACAGATTCAATTGTATGTATTGTTTTAAACACAAGCATAAAGCTTTATGCCTTAGAAGCAGTAGATGAGTACATTATGGTTGCAACTATAACCAATTCCTTCTTTCAACTAATTACCATGCCTTTATTAGGCATCAGTGGTGGTACAGGCGCCATATTAAGCTTTAACTATGGAGCAAGAAATATGAGGCGAGTGAAGAATGGAGAAAGGCTCATCCTAGGGTTGGCCCTAATCTTTACAAGCCTATCCTTTCTATTAAGTTTCTTTATTGTTAATCCTTTTCTATCCTTATTTACTCAGGATGCAACGATAGCTTCTTTAACAAAAGAGACGATTCGCATTTTTATGTATGGTATAATTGTACTATCCTTTCAATACTGCTTTGTAGATGGACTGACGGCCTTAGGTAAAGCCAAGGAAGCAGTGATTCTTTCTCTAATTCGCAAAAGCTTGATTATAGGGTTAACTCTAATTCTTCCTCTTTGGCTACAGGTGAATGGATGCTTTTATGCAGAACTTGTCAGTGATGTCGTCTCTTCCATTATAACCTTACTTGCATTTACAATCTTGTTTAGAAGGATGCTTCAAAAAAATTCTATGCAGTTTCTTCAAAATCAACCTTGAGATTTTGAAATGCAAATTATATATTTTTAGGATTTTTCCTTGACTTTAAGTTCGTCTTTTTATATAATACTTATTGCGTCAGGAAAAATGCGGGTATGGCGGAACTGGCAGACGCGCTAGACTTAGAATCTAGTTCCCACGGAGTGCAGGTTCGATTCCTGTTACCCGCACCATAACAGGGGTATACGAACACCCCGACGAGAGAGAAACCGAATTTTCGGTTTCTTTTTCTTTTGCGCCGTTTTCGCCGTTGTTGCCGTCGGGGTAATCGGGAAAAATCAAGTTCATAAGCAGCTCGTTCTTTTGCCCACCTTTCAAATTGAATATCACTTTCATTTTATCGTCGTAAAGCAATATCCGATAAATAAACGTGTCTATCAATGCCTTGCGGTTTCTCGTCTTGGAATAGTCCAGCGTTCGGAAATGCTCCAACCACTTGCGAATGTCCGCATAGCTGTAATTGATTTGCAACGCCTTTTCGCTCTCTATGGTGTCATTCAGTTCGGCGTTTTCGTTCTCTAACTTTTCGATTTGCGCCAAAATCGTGTTTGCAATCTTGCCGTGCATAAGGGCTTGCATTAGGTTATTGATAGCCGCTTGATTATCTGCAATTACCCCCTCAATGCGTTTTATCTCGCTGTCGTTGCGCTCCTCTTGTATCATTAGATAGGTTTCGGCGGCAAGCATTTCTATAAATTCGTCCGTCAAAACGCCGTGCGGGTTTCGTTCCGAGCCGTCGCCCACAAGGGCGGTTATAATTTCGTCCTCGATAAACTGTTTACGCACTGCACGTTTGCGGCAACCGTGCTTTGATGTGCCGCCGCATTTATAGTAATTGTGCATTGTCTTGTTGCGGCTTGTGCCGCTCACGCCCGTCATTTTATGTCAGCATAGTCCGCATATCAATTTGTCCGATAATATGTATTCTTCAACCGCCTTTCCGCGCGACGGTGCGGCGGCATATTTGCGCAATACCGCTTGCACGTCCTCGAATAGTTGTTCGTCGATTATCTGCGGAACGCCGCCTTTTATCTCTGTGCCTTGAAAGGTGTAAATGCCTAAATACTTGCGGTTGCTGAATAACCATTGAAAACTGTTTTTGCCCCATTTGCCGCCCGTTGCGGTTTTAATTCCGTGCTCGTTCAGATAGCGCGCTATATCTGCGTATGTGTAGCCCGTTGCAAGCATTTCAAACATTTTCTTGACTACTGGCGCGGTTTCTTCGTCTATAACATAATTCTTTTCGCTGTCGATTTTGTAACCGAGCGCAACCGTGCCGCCGAAATACTTACACTTTGCGGCGGACATAGCTATACCGCGTTTTACTTTCTGTGATAATTCCGCGCTGTAATATTCCGCCATACTTTCCAAAACGCCCTCAATCAAAATGCCGCTTGCGTCGTCCGTGATATTCTCTTTTGCCGATAACACGCGTACGCCGTTCTTTTTCAGCTTTGCCTTATAGGTTGCGCTGTCATAGCGGTTACGGGCGAAACGGTCTAACTGATAGACGACAACATATTGAAAGCCCTTGCGCTTGCTGTCCTCAATCATTTGCAAAAATTCAGGGCGTTTGTCCGTTGTACCCGTCAATGCACGGTCTATGTATTCGTGCGTGATTTGTAGGTTGCTACGCTCTGCAAAAGCATAACATTCGGCTAACTGTCCCTCAATGGACTGCTCGTTTTGTGCGTGTGAACTGAAACGGGCGTAAATAACTGCGTTTTTCATTGTTTGCTCCTTTGCGCGGTCTTGGTCGG
>JAAGKN010000176.1_pt1 | contig 133644 bp, 132 predicted proteins | sample 6206371 | NCBI WGS metagenome assembly JAAGKN01 (sample SAMN11533720, study PRJNA540317) | gut metagenome | isolation source: fecal pellets from male and female animal of same cohort | host: Peromyscus leucopus | place: USA:CA | collected 2017
GGGAAAATTTTTCCTTTGCCATGGTGTTTAGTTCTCCTGTTTTAATATCTACTGCATTGTTTAGTTTCAAAAATAAGCTGGGAGTGGGAATCGAACCCACGACCTTCTCCTTACCATGGAGATGCTCTACCTACTGAGCTACCCCAGCATTACAACCGTTCCGCCGGGGAGGCGGAAACTTATTTCAAATTTATAAGCTGGGAGTGGGAATCGAACCCACGACCTTCTCCTTACCATGGAGATGCTCTACCTACTGAGCTACCCCAGCGTTTTCACGCCGTGTTACGGCTAAAATTTACACTGCCTAAGCGGGCGATGGGAATCGAACCCACGTATCAAGCTTGGAAGGCTAGTGTTCTACCATTGAACTACGCCCGCAAGAGGCAATACTTTATTATACAAAAAAACAATAAAGGTAAAAGCTTTTTAATATAATTGGCGCAAAAAGCCGCGTTTTGGCACTGCGCCACAATGGCGGGTTTTTTATATTTTAACAAAAAAACGCCGCCGGGAAAAGAGCTTTTATTTGCGGAAGTAATCAATAATCAGAAAGCCCAAAAAGATTCCCACAATGCCCAGCACGCCGTTGATATGATTGGGGGCCGGAATCGGAAATTTAAGAGCGGCAAATAAAAGGCCGACGCCAATACCGGTAATTAAACTGTACAATGCGCTTAACATAAGAAAACCTCCTGGTGTAATCTGGCTCCTTATTATAACAAACTTGCGCGAAAACGCACAAAAAACCGGAAGCGTGCGCTTTCCGGTATAAAATAAAAGAGGGAGGCCTGGTCCCCTACAAGAGGCGTACCCTAAAACGGGCGAGTGTTGGCGCTCCCATATTGCCAGTATAAAGGGAAACGGAAAAAAATCAAGACCCAAAAATGAATCTTTCTAAAATTCCGTTTTTTTGCTATAATAGTTAGGTATTAACAATTTGATATATACGGTGCGGTGGCCAAGTGGTAAGGCGTCAGTCTGCAAAACTGATATTCGTGGGTTCGATTCCCGCCCGCACCTTTTTCTTTTTTAACAATAAAAAACATCCCGGCTTTTAAACCGGGATGTTTTTATTTATCCAAGACTATTCACACGTATAAATATTATACTCCACCACCGAACACTCAAAAGGGTTCAGCGCCCAACCAGCACCGCGAGATGGCCCATCAGTGCATCTGGAAGACGAATAGCAAGGTCCTTTTTATCCCAAACATTCGTGGTTTAAGCAAGTAACAACAGTCCCCTGGTTAAATCCGCTGCCCCAAGACGGAGGACAGTTATGGGAAGAACCGGCAAAGTTAAACGGGCAACTGGGGGTGCCATATCCCCGAAGACGATCATAGGAGCCACTCCCCGTCCATTTAATGGTACAGGTTGCCGGCTTAATATTAGATGAACCAGACCCGGAACCGGAAGAGGAAGGCGGAATTACAGGCATTTCACCCGTACACGCGAATTTTTTAAATCCGCCGGCAAGCCAGCTACTGTTTGCGTCCTGTATCTTTTTACAGTACTGGTATTCTGTATCGTCTTTTTCATTCTTGATTGAAGAATTTCGTTTGCACTGAAATAAAAAATAATCCAAGCCGTTTCCGGTCCCCATACCTAAGGCCGCGGAACATTGAAACGCCCGGCTGCCAATTCCGGCGGCACCCTCTTTTGCGCAAATATATTCCGCTGATTCATAACCGTACTTTTTAGCAATACAGGCGGCAAAATCCCCTTTAAATCCGTCATCGCAACAGTCTTTTTCTTCGCATTCTTCCGCTTTCTTACTGCATTCCCCCAACGCTTCCGTCCACTTGCCGTTTACGCACTTTCTGCGTCGTCTGCGTTCCGCAAGTATTGCAGGGCTGGCTCCCCCGCACTTCGCCGTTTGTGCATTCGGCTGCCTCCGGCGTTACACACGCACTGCCGTTCCATTCCGTACCGTCCGTACAGCATTTGGCTTGGTTAGGATTGCATTCACAGCTGGTCGGGTCCTTTTCACAGGGTGTGGGCGGTACCACGGGCTCTTCTTTTACTTCCCCTACACAGCTGTCCGGAGATTTCTCATACGTAAAATCTTTACAGTTCGGATAATTCTTATTCAGCTTATCACAATCTTCCCCGCTGCAGCAGATACGCCCGTCCGCATACGACGGCATTTGCAGCGTATAGTTGTAATTATCTTTGCGCTGCGCTGTAATACCCGTTCCCGCTAATGCAAGCTGATAGTTCTTTGTGTTATCCGTTTTTACGATATCCGTTAACTTCGTAAACTCCGTTATATACGGTTTATCCAGCGCACAGCGCTTTTCCTGCTCCGTGCGGATTGCTCCCATTAATTCTTCCGCTTCCGTCGTCCGGCGTGTTTCTATTACTTTGCTGAACTTGGGAAGCACCACTGCTGACAGCACCCCTATCACTACCACCACAACCAACAGCTCGGTTAAGGTGAAAGCTTTTTTCTTTCCTTTTTCCATGTAAAACTCCTTAGCAAGTTGATTTAAAAGGTTACTTATAGAGTATTATTTATTCACCTTTCAAATCAACTCGTATAATATAACGCAAGAAGCGCGGGAATGCGCCTCTTGCGTTTTCCGGTGTCTCTTGAGGAGGGACTGGCCGGTTAAATCGGTTGGCGGGAATATTTAGGCAAGTAAGTCCAATAAGAATCCGCCCGACCTCCCCCTCAACCCCAATGTATCAAAAAAAAAAAACGAGTCAAGGGGCGAGCCGCCCCTCCCTTTCCCACCGAGCTCATTTGACTAGCTTAAGCCACACTGTTTTGGACAGGTTGCAAACTTACGGACACCCTCCTTGCCGGGGGGCAGTCAAACACCTTATGAAACGGAAACGCAAAAGGAGGGCGCATCCCACAATTTCCCGTAAAAAAGATACAATACAATATATGGCAAAAGATATCGTTCAGGTAGAAATTAAACGCATTCCCATTGACATTGAAGCCAAAGGATTGGGTATGGTGGAAATAGCCGACTTGGCCGCCTCCGTTGAAAAATATATGGCGGATTTACAAGAAGAAGGCGAAATTGACACCCTCAAACAAGCCCTTATGGCCGCGCTGCACTTTGCGGCCAAAGCATACCTGCAAAACCAAAACGAAGGCGGCAAACGCCAAGAAGAAGAAGCGCGGGTGAACGATTTAATCGCCAAACTGCAAACCGCGCTGGATACGCCGCAAAAATAATTTATGCAAGAAGAAAATACCATGCCGCTGGCCGCGCGCCAAGCGCCCAAAACATTAGAAGATTTCGCCGGGCAGCACCATTTGCTTGGCGAAGGCAAAATGCTGCGCCGCCTGCTGGAAGCGGACATGGTAAAATCCGCCGTTTTCTTTGGGCCGCCCGGCTGCGGCAAAACAGCCACGGCGCGCTACATTGCCTCGCGCACGCAAGCGTACACCGTGGAGCTTAACGCCGCGGCCGCAGGCGTGGCGGACATTAAAAAAGTGCTGGCCGAAGCCAAGGACCGCGCCCGCACGCCGACGTTTGACCAAAAACGCACGCTTGTAATTTTGGACGAAATCCACCACTTTAACAAAACCCAGCAGGACGTACTTTTGCCGTCCGTAGAGCGCGGGGACATTATTTTAATCGGCATTACCACGGAAAACCCCTATTTCTATATTAACACGGCGCTCTTATCCCGCTTTTCCGTATTTGAATTTAAACCGCTGGGCGACAAAGATTTACTAAAAATTTTAACCCGCGCCGCCGAAAAAGAAAATGCCGTTATCGCCGAAGACGCGGCCGATTATTTTATCACCCAGGCCAACGGCGACAGCCGCAAAATGCTAAACGCCGCCGAACTGGCTTTTGTTACCACCAAACCCGGCGAAGACAATAAAAAGCATATTGATTTAGACACCGCCAAAGAATGCATCCAACGCCGCCATTTAAACTACGATAAAAAAGGCGACGAACATTACGATATTATTTCCGCTTTTATTAAATCCATGCGCGGCTCGGACCCGGATGCCGCCGTCTATTGGCTGGCGCGTATGCTGGAAAGCGGTGAAGACCCGCGGTTTATCGCCCGGCGCATTTTAATCTGCGCCAGCGAAGACGTAGGCCTGGCCGAACCCGCCGCCCTGATGATTGCCCAAGCCGCTTTTCAGGCCGCTGAAGAACTGGGTATGCCCGAGGTACGCATCCCTTTGGCGCACGCCGCCATTTACGTAGCCTGCTGCCCCAAAAGCAATTCCGCTTATTTGGCCGTAGACGCCGCATTGCAAGAAGTGCGCGAAGGCCGCTACCGCCCGGTGCCGGACCACTTGCGCTCCGGCGGCAAAAACCGCGGCTACAAATACGCGCACGACTACCCCAACCATTTCGTCAAACAGCTTTATATGCCTTCGCCCGTAAAATTTTTTAAACCGGGCACGCTCGGCAAAGAAGCGGCCCTTATTGAACGCCTGAAAAAAACCAGAGGAGAATAAATGGAACCCGAAGCCCCGTTTAGAGGACAAGTGTTCTCCGTTACCGCTATTACGATGGCCATCAAGCAAATGATGGAAGGCGTATTCCGCGGCGTATTTGTGGAGGGCGAAGTAAGCAACCTGCGCACCGCCGCCAGCGGGCACGTATATTTTGATTTAAAAGACCGCGAAGCCCTGCTTTCCGGCGTAATGTTTAAATGGGACGCACGCAAATACGCCGCCCACCTGCAAGAAGGTATGCAAGTGCGCGTAGGGGGCGATTTATCCTGCTACGCCAAACAGGGGCGGTACCAAATCGTCGCCAAAACGGTGGAAGCGTTAACGAAAGGCAATTTATTTTTAGAGTTTGAAAAACTTAAAAAAAAGCTGGAAGCCGAAGGGCTTTTTGCCCCGGAGCATAAAAAAGAAATCCCCGCCTATCCGCAGCGCATCGCCGTTATCACATCGCCCACGGGGGCCGCGGTGCGCGATATTTTATCCGTTTTAAAACGCCGCAGCCCGCATTTGGAAGTACTCGTTATTCCCACGCTGGTGCAAGGGGACGAAGCCGCGCCGCAAATCGCCCAAGCGTTGGAAGACGCCAATAAATTTACCCCCAGGCCGGATGTAATTTTGCTCGGCCGAGGCGGCGGAAGCATGGAAGATTTATGGGCGTTTAACGAAGAAGTGGTTGCCCGCGCTATTTTTAAAAGCAGAATCCCCGTCATTTCCTGCGTCGGGCACGAGGTGGACTTTACCATCGCCGACTTTGTGGCCGACCTGCGCGCCCCTACTCCCTCCGCCGCGGCGGAACTGGTGGTGCAAAACTCCCAAAACACGCAGGAATATATTTCCCAATTGCAAAAACGGCTGCTCCAATCCGTCAGTTTATTTTACGAACGCGCCAAACGGCGGTACGATTTAGCCGTGGGCAGTTCCGTTTTCAAACGCCCGGAAACGATGTTTGCCGCCAAAGAACAGGAACTGGACGATTTAACCCTGCGGCTGGAAGACGGCGTGCAGGAAAAAATTAAAAATTTTGAAATACGCTTGGACCTTAACACCCAAAAGTTGGCCGCGCTCGGTCCGCAAGCCGTTTTAAAACGCGGCTACAGCATTACGCGCAAGGCGGACGGCACCGTCGTCAGCCGCGTGCACGACACCGCCCCCGGCGAAACCGTTTACATCCAAGTACAGGACGGTATGATTCACACCCAAGTAAAGTGAGGTTTTTACTATATGGCCGCAAAACTTAATTTTGAAAAACAACTCGCGCGTTTGGAAGAAATCGTTTCCAAACTGGAAGAAGAACAGACGGATTTAGACGCGTCCGTCAAACTGTTTGAAGAAGGCGTAATCCTTTCCAAAGAGCTTTCGCAAAAACTGGAAACGGTAAAATTTAAGGTGGAAGAATTAAAGAAAAAGGGCGCCGAAATGATGACCGAACCTTTTGACACCGACCTGGCGGAGAACGCGGATGGCGAATAAAAAACTCCGCCTGGATATGGCGCTTGTTGAACAAGGCTTTTTCCCCAGCCGCACGCGCGCGCAGGCCAGCATTATGGCGGGCGAAATTTTGGTAAACGGCGAAGTGGACACCCGCGCGGACCGTACCGTTCTGCCGGAAGATAAAATTTCCTTAAAAGAAAAATCCTGCCCCTATGTATCGCGCGGCGGGTTAAAACTGGCGGGAGCGATGAAAACGTGGAATATCAGCGTTACAGGCAAAACGTGTGTGGACATCGGCGTAGCGACGGGCGGATTTTCGGACTGTATGATTCAGGCCGGGGCCAAAGACGTTTACGGCGTGGACGTAGGCAAAGGGCAGTTGGCCGATGAAATGCGCCGCTATCAAAATTTCCACTTTAAGCCCGAAACCAACGCCCGCTATATGACGGCGGACTTATTTGAAACCGCGCCGGAATTTGCGGCGGTGGACGTGTCGTTCATTTCGCTTACGATGATTATGGAACCGCTGTTTAAAGTAATGGCTCCGCAGGCGGAAATTGTATTTTTGATTAAACCACAGTTTGAACTGACGCCCAAACAAGTGCCGCACGGTATTGTAAAAACGGAAGAAAACCGGCGGCTTGCCATCAAACGCGTGCAGGATTTTTTTGAAGAAAACTTAAAAGAAAAGTACGGCGGAACATCCGGCAAAGTAATAGAAAGCCCCATTAAAGGCACACACGGAAACACCGAGTATTTGTGGCACGTAAAACTGAACAAACCCGCTTAAAAAGCGGGTTTTTCGTTATAGACGGTAAATATGCCAGTCCGTTACTTTTCTATCCAGCGTGCCACCCATATTTTTACAAAAGTTCTTGGAATGGTAGTTGTTCTGTATATGCTCCGCGCAATACACTTGCCCCGCTGATTTAAAAAACCCGTAACACTTGTACGGCCCGGACAGGCGCATTACCACTGCCGGGGCGGAATAATATAAGTTCCGGTCCAACACTACGCCCCAATTTTTACCGCCGGCCATATGGCTGCTAAACGCCAAATTTAGCCCGCAAGTAACACTGCTTTGCCCAAACGGAACGGAAATATCCAACGCTTCAAAATCCCGGCTGTATTCGCCGTTGGCCATTTTATAGCTTTCTTGCGCCGCGGTAAGTGCTCCCAACAATGCAAAAGCTTCCGACGTGCGCGATTTTTCCACCGCCACCTGATACTGCGGCAAAGCCACCGCCGCTAAAATACCAATAATTAAGACAACAACTAATAACTCTATCAGCGTAAAACCAGATTTTTTGGATACTGAAACAAGTTCAGCATGACAAGTTGTAAGTTTAAAACCTTTCATATATATTTCCCCATTAAAAAAGTCATCCTGAGATGTTGCTGCTCAGGATCTACCTTTTTAAGTGGAAAACACGCATAAAGGAGATCCCGTACAGAAACACTACGGGATGACCTTAATGTATCAAAAAAAAAAAACGGGTCAAGGCATTTCTTCTTCCTTTTTCTGACACCAGAAAATTGTTTATCCTTAAAAGACATAGGGAACGAAAATTCCTTTTCGTTCCCTATGCGCAAGTCCAAAGTTAACACCAGCCGTTACTTTTTTTTATCCGTGCGGTCTTTAAAGATATGCGCATCCACCAACCGCTTAAACACGCGGCCGCGTTCCTCGTAATCTTTAAATTGGTCAAAGGAAGAACACGCCGGGGACAACAACACCGTTTCCCCGCGCACCGCGCCGCGCATAGCCGTTTCCACCGCTTTTTCCAACGTGCCGCAGCGCGTAACGGGATAGCCTTTTAATTCCCGTTCAATTTTATCCATCGCTTCGCCAATCGTCAGTACGGCTTTGCAGTAATCTTTTAAATACGGCAAAAGAACTTCGTAAGAAGAGCCTTTGTCGCGCCCGCCGAGGATCAGCCACAAATTGCTGCCTTTTTCAAAACTTTTCAAGGCGGTAATGGTAGAATCCAAGTTAGTGGCTTTGGAATCGTTTACATACACGATACCGCGGTGATACGCAAACGGTTCAATGCGGTGCTCCATAGGCTGAAAACGGTTGAATACGTCCTGCACCGTATCGGCCGGTACGCCGGCAGCCAGCGCCATAAGCGAAGCCGCCATTGCGTTTTCCACGTTATGAATGCCTTTTAACTGCGGCGGACGGATTTGGTGCCCTTCACTAAAAACAAGTTCATCTCCGTCAAAAAATACGTCCGTTTTAAGCAAATGTTTGGGATGGGTGGAAAAGGCGAGTACCTCGCTTTTTGCTTTTTCCACCAGCTCCGCGCATACGGCGTCGGCTCCGTTTACAACCAGCACATCGTTTTCACGCTGGTTTTTTAACACCTTGGCCTTGGCTTTGATGTAATTTTTCATACCTTGGTGATGGTCCAGATGGTCGGGCGTGATATTCAGCACGCAGGCATAGTTCGGGCGGAAGAAAGAGCTGTCTTCCAGTTGGTAACTGGAAACTTCAATCACCAGGTCATCGCCTTTTTTTATGGACGAAGCGCACGCGGACACGGGGTTGCCGATATTGCCGCACACATATACGCGGCGGTTATTGCCGCGGTTGAGAGCGTCTTCTTTTAAAATATCCCCTAACAAAGTAGTGGTGGTGGTTTTACCGTTCGTACCCGTTACGGCAAATACGCGCACCCCTTTGGGGACAAAGGATAAGGCCGTTTCCAACTCGCTAAAAACGGGAATATTGCGTTTTTTACCTTCTGCCAGAACGGGGCTGAACGGCAAAACGCCCGGGCTTTTTACCCAAAACCCGCATTCAAACACTTTATCCGTATGGCCGCCCATTTCCACTTCAATGCCGGGCGACAAATGAAACGCCGCCGCGTTTGGAAAAACGGCCTGTTCGCTGATCAGCACGTCAAACCCGTTGGCAAAAAGCAGTTCCGCCACGGCGCGGCCGCTCCGGCCAAACCCCAGCACGCAGGCTTTTTTACCCGCAAAATTTTCTTTTTTAAACATTTTTATTCCCCCGTAAAAACGCGCGGACGGTTTCCTGGTCCGAAAAGTGGCGTTTTTCCGTTCCCACAATTTGGTAATCTTCGTGGCCTTTGCCCGCCACAATAACAATATCGTCCTTTTGCGCGGCGGCCAAGGCGCGGCCGATGGCTTCGGCGCGGTCCGGCACTACTTCGTAATTGGAAAAGTCTTTCATACCTTCCAAAATATCGGTAAAAATTTGTTTTGGGTCTTCGCAGCGCGGGTTATCGTTGGTTAAAAAGACGCGGTCCGCATTGGAACACGCCGTCCGCCCCATGAGCGGGCGTTTGGTACGGTCCCGCTGGCCGCCGCAGCCGAACACCACAAACACACGCCCTTTTTTAAACGGTTCCACCGTTTTAAACGCACGCTGGAGTGATTCGTCCGTATATGCAAAATCCACAAATGCAAAAAAGTTTTGCCCTTCGTCAATGCGTTCCATACGGCCCGGCACGCCGGGCAGGGCGGCCAATCCGCGCAAAATAGTTTCCTGCGCTACGCCGTTTGCGGCGCAGGCGGCCCAGGCGGCAAGCGCATTGTACACGTTATGGCGCCCCAGCAAATTGATTTTTGCTTTTACGCCGCGCACGGTGAACTCCGTATGCGTTAAAAATTCTTGGATGTTTTCCGCCTTTAAATCCGCTTCGCCTTCAATCCCAAACGTAACGATTTTTATGCGGTTTTTAAAGCTGTCCGCCAAGCGGCGGCCATAGGGGTCGTCCGCATTAATTACAGCCGTGCGGTTACGTTTCGGGTTGGAAGGGTCAGCCAGGTTTTCAAACAGTTTTTGCTTGGCCAAAAAATAATTTTCAAACGTATGGTGAAAATCCAAATGATCCCGCTGGAGGTTGGTAAACACGGCGGTATCGTACCAAATATGACGCACGCGCTGAAGCTCCAGCGAATGGGAAGAAACTTCCATCACTACCGAGGAGCAAGCCTCTTTTTCCATTTGCGCCAACAGCGCAAAAAGAGGCAGGGCGGCGGGAGTGGTGTTGGGCGCGGAACAAATTTTGCGCCCTGCAATGCGGTAGCTGACGGTACCCAGCGCGCCTACTTTTTCACCCGCGGAAGATAAAATACTTTCAATCAAATACGCAATAGACGTTTTGCCCTTAGTACCCGTAACGCCGATCATTTTCATACCGTCGGACGGACGGCCGTAAAACTCGTAAGCGGCGTCGGCCATATCGCGGTCAATATCATCCGATTGGCAATATAAAACGCCATATTCTTCTTTCGGCGCAAACGCGGACACAATCATCGCCGCGCCGCGTTGAACCGCGTCCGCGATGAACAAATTGCCGTCTATATTCGCCCCTTTTAAAGCAAAAAAAACGAATCCCGGGCGTACGTCCTGCGAGCGGAACGTAAGCCCCGTAATACAAAGCCCGGCCTGGCGGGCTTTTTGCAATACAATACTGTCTGACATATAGTTATGGTACCAAATTGGTAGAATGTAGGAAATGAAAAAAACCGCCCTGTTTTTGGAACGTATTTACGCCTTATACACCCGCCCGGAACTCATCAGCCCGGACCCGCTGGAATTTCTCTCCCGCTATACAAACCCGGCAGACCGGGAATTGGCCGCACTCTTGGCTGCCAGCTTTGCTTACGGAAACGTAAAGCAAATTTTAAAAAACGTAAGCGGAATTTTAGACAAAATGCCCCAGGGGCCTTACGCGTTTATTACGCAAACGCCGCCAGCCAAACTGCAAAAAACTTTTGCGGGTTTCCGCTACCGTTTTACAGGGCAGGACGAATTATGTTCGTTTTTGGAGGCGTTACGCCGCACGCTAAAAAAATACGGTTCGCTGGAAAATTGTTTTCTGCATTCTTACCGCGAAGAAGACGAAACCGTCCTGCCCGCTTTGCGCGCTTTTGCGCGCGAACTGCGCGCCGGGGCGGATTTGCACTCCCTCATCCCGGACCCGGACAAAAACAGCGCGCTCAAGCGGCTAAATTTATTTTTGCGCTGGATGGTGCGCCAAGACGCGGTGGACCCCGGCGGCTGGACGCGCGTTTTGCCCGCTAAGTTAATCGTACCCGTAGACGTACATATGCACCGCATCGCGCGCAAACTGGGGCTTACCAAACGCAATGCGGCGGATATTACCACCGCGCTGGAAATTTCCCGCGCGTTTAAAAAATGCTGTCCGCACGACCCCGTAAAATATGATTTTTGTTTAACGCGCTTCGGCATACGCGACGATATGGATTACAAAAATTTGGACGAGCTGAAATAACTACTCTATCTCCAAACCGTATTTTTCCAAGAGGCCGGGCAAGCCATAGACGGAAAACTTTGCTTTGCGCAGGCGGTTGGCGTCCGGGTCCAGCACGAAGTTGTAAGCGGTGGAAAAATCTGTTTTCTCTAAATTGGTGTGCAGGAAAGCGGCACGGGCCAAATCGCACCGGGTAAAAGAAGAGCCCGTCAAATCCGCGCGGGAAAATTGCACTTCGCGCAGGGAAGAATCCTCAAACACTGTTTGGCGAAGCGGCAGCCCGTCAAACGAGGCGCAGCGTAAATCGCACTTCACAAAGCGCATAGAAAGCACCGTGCGGCAGCAATCAAAAAAATTAACGCCTTGTATTTTACATTCTTCAAAACGCACGTTTTTAAACGCCGTACCCGCCACACGCGCAAGCGATAAATTGCACGAATTAAAAACGCAGTCTTCAAACGTAAAAGAAGACAAATCCGCTTCCTGAAACACGCATCCCGCAAACGTACAGCCGCAAAAAACGGCGTCCCGTTCCGCCGCCGGAAAAGCGCGCAGGGAAGTAAAAATTTGTCCATCAAAATAATCGGGAAAAGTCATTTGGTTTTATCCAACAGGTCCGCCATATCCCGCGCTATAAGCGCCAAATGCGCGCGGATTTGCGGCTGTTTGGTTTCAAGGAGCGGCAAGAGCGTGCCGCGCACCCAGTTGCGGGTAAACGCATCATCCGTATTGGTCTTATCGGTTACGAAAGAAAGAGTATTGTTTTTAAGATATTCTTCCGTTTCCGCGCGCGTAATACACAACAAAGGGCGGATAATTTCCACCCCGGGGGCAAGCGGGCGGCAAAGCGGAATGCCGGCCAAGCCCTTGGCTTTGGTGCCGCGCAGTAAGTTAAGCAAAACAGTTTCGGCCTGGTCGTCCAAATGGTGGCCGAGGGCCAGCTTGGTGGCGCCCCACGCGCGGGCTACTTTTAAAAAGGCTTCGTAACGGGCTTTGCGGGCGGCGTGTTCCGGGCTTAAATTCAGTTCTTTAGCCAGTTTTTTAACGTTTACTTTCTCACAAAAAAAAGGGATTTCCAGCTCCGCGCATAATTTTTTGCAGAACCGCTGGTCCGCCAGCGCCTCTGCGCCGCGCAGGCCGTGATTAACGTGCACCGCCGCCAAAGCAAAATGTTTTTCCCGCGCCAGATAGCGCAAAAAGTGGAGCAAACACACGGAATCCGCCCCGCCGCTTAGGCCCGCAAGCACCGCATCTTTGCGGCCCAAAAGCCGCCCGGCAAACGCGCGCATACGGGGAAGAACGGAAGCGTTAAAGCTTTTTTTTGTCATATAAAAAAGTATAATAAATAAATAGGAGTATTAGGAACCAGTATGAAAAAGAGAATTTTAATCGTAGAAGACGAAGCCGGTATCATCGCTTTATTGCAAATGGTATTGGCGCGCGAAGGGTATGAGGTGCACTCCTGCCAAACGGGCCGCGATGCAATCGCCGCGATGAAAGCGGTTCACCCGCACTTAGTAATTTTGGACGTTATGCTCCCCGGGTTAGACGGGGCCAGCATCGTACGGATTATGGGGGAAGACGATACGCTCTCTTCCACGCCGGTTATCGTTACGTCCGCGTTGGTGGAATCCGAAAAAATGTTCCTGCCTTATCCGCAGGTGAAAGGGTTCTGTTCCAAGCCGTTCGTATTGACCGATTTTGTAGCCAAAGTAAAACAATCTTTAGGCGACTAATTTCAACTATGACACAATAAAAAACCCGCTCGGCCGAGCGGGTTTTTTTGCTAAATTTAACGCGCGGAGCGGGTCCAATGTGCGTAATGCTTCCAAAAGTTTTCCAGCAGTTCATCTAAGAAAAGTTCTTTGCTGGTTTCCGCGCCGATTAATTGTTTTAAGCTGACGCACGCATCTTTTTGCGAAGCGGGCAAACGGTCGTTTAAATGTACGCCGACGCCAAGTAACATATAATCGCCGTCAGCGGAGGATTCCGCCCATACGCCGCAGATTTTTTTCCAGGCGCGGTTTTTAGCGTCCCACGCCAGCACGTCGCCCGGTTGTTTAACTTTTGTTTTAATTTCAAAAACGGAGCTAATCGTCTGCGCGGCGGATTCAGCCGCTTTCACGCCAAGCGACGCGGCGCACGCCGCCGGTTTATTCGGGCGCAAAATAAGCGTAAAATATACGCCGCCTTCACCCGCGCTGAAAGGGCGTTCATCCCGCCCAACGGCCTGCGTTTGATGGCAGGCTAACACCAGCGTGCCGTCCTGCTCGCCTTTTTGGGCGAGTTCCCGGGCCAGCGTTTGGGTGCTGGGCACGCACTCCAGCCCGATTACTTTGGTAACGGATTGTAAAGGGAATTTTCTTTCTTCCATAGTTATATTTTACCAATTAAACCAACAGCCCAGCAAAAAGAAAAAGAGATTTTGTACAATAAATTATCTTTATTTTGCGAGGTGTTTCTAAATAACAGGCTGCCCAAGCGGCCAAATTACAATTTTATCTGTTTTTGGAACCGTATGAAGAATACGGAGAGCTGCCGGAAACGGCAGTACTATAGAGCTCCAAAAACAGTCGTTATCAGGCACAAAGCAAACGGACTAATTACCCGGTTGTTTTGTGCCGAGTGTTTGCCGCCCTTTGGCGGCAAACCGCGGCTGTTATGTTTTGGGTTCGCTCTATAGGCTCAAACAGAACAGCCGTTTTTTTGTTTTGTTTGCGCCCGACAAATAGCAGGATTTGGTATGAATAAAGGATTTACGTTAATAGAATTATTGGTTGTAGTGTTGATTATCGGCATTTTGTCAGCAGTGGCCCTGCCGCAGTATGAAAAAGCAGTCATGAAAGCACAATATGCAAAAATGCTCCCTCTTCTGCGCGCAGCAGCAACTTCCTATGAAGTTTATTATTTAGCCAATGGTACATATCCCGTGTCTTTTGATGATTTGGATTTATCTTTTTCTACGGACAGGTCTTCCTGCGCAAAACGCTTTAGTCCTGAAACAGACTGTGTAAGCTATGGTTCTTTCCATCTGCGTTTATTAGGGGAAGAATTACCTGGAGTAGCCGTTACGTTAAACCCCGCTAAATATCCTTCTTATTCTTCACAGGAAGCATCGCAAAGCGGATACCATTGGGTAGCCCAAAACTCCTTAGGGCTGAAGGGCTTCTACTGTAAAACAATAGGCTATCCCCTTCCCCAAAAAGACCACCATTGCACGGGAGAGAAAGTAAAACCTAATTGGCATGGAGCTTGGTACAAGATGAACTAAATAAACAGCTGGCCAATAATCAGCAATTTATTTCACCTTCATCTGCCGAAGTTCAAACAACCGGTCGCGCAGTTCGGCGGCCAGCTCAAAGTTCAGCGCGTCCGCCGCTTGGCGCATTTGCTCTTCTATATCTTTTTCAACCGACTTCAAGTTTTTAAGCGTCGGTTCCGGCAAGGTTTCGCTTAAAATGCCAAATGCGCTGATGCGGGTTTGCTGTTCAAATTCTTTTAACTCCACTTCCGTTTTTTGAATGGTTTTAGGCGTAATGCCGTGCTCTTTGTTATACGCTTCCTGCAACGCGCGGCGGCGGTTCATTTCGGTTACGGCATATTTAATAGAGTCGGTTTTGCGGTCAGCGTACAAGATAACCTCGCCGTCTGCGTTGCGCGCGGCGCGGCCCGAAATTTGGATAAGCGTCGTAGTGTTACGCAGGAAGCCTTCGTTATCCGCCCCCAAAATGGCAACAAGTCCCACCTGCGGGATATCAATCCCTTCGCGGAGCAGGTTAATACCCACCAATACGTCAAACTTGCCCTGGCGGAATTCTTTTAAAATTTCCACGCGGTCCAACGATTCAATATCCGAATGCAAGTAACGCGTTTTGATGTTTTTTTCCGTGAAATATGCGCTTAAATCTTCTGCCGTTTTTTTGGTAAGAGCCAGCACCAGCGTGCGCTCGCCTTTTTCTTTATGTTCGTTTATTTTGGCGACCAAGTGGTCAATTTGCCCGGCGGTGGGATGAATAATTACCTTAGGGTCCACAAGGCCGGTTGGGCGGATGACCTGCTCCACAATATCGTTGCCGCTGACGGTCAGCTCGTACGGGCCGGGTGTGGCGGACACAAAAACGGTAGACGGGAGTAAACTTTCAAACTCGTCAAATTTAAGCGGACGGTTATCCAAAGCCGACGGCAAACGGAACCCAAAATCCACCAGCATTTGTTTGCGGGCGCGGTCCCCGTTGAACATACCGCGCACCTGCGGCAGAGCCACGTGGGATTCGTCCACCATCATCAAAAAATCGTCATACCGTTTAAAATAGTCCAATAAACACGACGGACGTTCGCCCGGTTTGCGTCCGTCCATATAACGCGAATAGTTTTCAATGCCGGAGCAAAAACCCGCCTGCAGCAGCATTTCAATATCGTATTCCGTACGCTGTTTTAAGCGGTAGGCCTCCATTTCTTTGCCCATTTTGATAAGCTCGGCGTGGCGGATATCCAAATCCCGGCGGATTTGTTCAATGGCGTTATAGGTGTCTTCGTCCGTCGCCACAAAATGTTTGGCGGGGTAAATCCAGGCTTCTTCCAGCTCCGCCAACACATTACCCGTAACGGGATGAATTTCGTAAATATGCGCAATCGTTTTGCCTGCAATTTCTATGCGAAGCGCGTTTTGGCTGTAGGGCGTCATAATATCCACATTCGGCCCGCGCAGGCGGAAACGGCCGGAAGTAAATTCCATCTCGTCCCGGTGATACTGGATTTTGATTAAACGGCCGCTTAACTGCGCGCGCGTCATTTCCGCCCCTTTTTTAACGTAAATGCGCATCTCGCGAAAAGAATCCGGCGAGCCGATGTTGTAAATGCACGAAACGGACGCCACTACAATTACGTCTTTGCGGGCGGTAAGCGAGGTGGTGGCTTTTAAACGCAGTTTATCAATATGTTCGTTGACGGCGGAGTCTTTTTCAATATACGTATCCGTCTGCGGGATGTAGGCTTCCGGCTGGTAATAATCGTAATAAGAAATAAAATACTCTACGGCGTTTTCGGGGAAGAACTGTTTAAACTCGGCATATAGCTGCGCGGCCAATACTTTGTTGGGCGACAAAATAAGCGTAGGTTTATTAAGCCGCTCAATTACGTTAGCCATCGTAAACGTTTTGCCGGACCCGGTTACCCCCAAAAGCGTTTGGCGTTTTTTGCCCGCCAGCACGCCTTGCGTAAGGGCTTCAATGGCTTTGGGCTGATCCCCGGCCGGTTTGAAATTTGATACCAGTTTAAAGCGTTCCATACTTTTATTGTACCTATCTTATACACATAAAAAAAGGGCGGCCAAAGCCGCCCCGTTCAAACAAATAAATTATTTGCCCGCGTGGGTGAAAGTAGAATCCAATACGCCCGGCAAAAGCTGCGATACGCCGTCAATCATAAACTGCATGGCGATGGCGCACAAAATCATACCCATAAAACGAATGACGATTTGCGTACCGTTGGGCCCGATTTTATTAAAAATATAGCGGGAGCTGACAAGCACCACACCCACCGTAACGGAGCACACCAACAGCACCAGCAGCATCATAATAGCCATAGAAAAAGACGTCGTTTTTTCCGCATATAGCACAACGGTGGTAATAGAACCGGGCCCGATAAATAAAGGCATAGCCACGGGAACCAAGATATGGCTTAAGCGGTTGCGGGCCTGATCAAATGTACTGCCGCTGGCGGCGGCGGTTTCAATACCGTGGCTTTCAAACTTGCTTTTCCCCTGCAACATACGAAGACCCACGGTTAAAATAATAATGCCCCCGGCCAGGCGGAAAGCGGGAATGGTAATGCCGAACACGGTAAGAATGCGGTTGCCGCAGATAAAAAACGTAGCAAGTAAAATAAAAATAGATAACGTCATCAAAAGCGCAACGGCGCGCTGCACTTTAGGCGTTTCGTTTTCCACGTGTTCCAAAAAAATCGGCACGTTGCCGATCGGGTTCAAAATAGCCAACATACCGATAAACGAGTTGACCAAAAGACTCCATTCCATACTTGTCAAAAGGCTCCTTAAATTAAGAATCGCCCGCCAAAAGACGGACGTTTTAAACTATTAATATAGTATATAAAATTCGCGACAAGACATCACCCCCCGCAAAAATAACACTTTCCAAACCGTGCCGCAAAGTGCTATAATAAATTATCAAAAGATTTTGGGCAGTTGGCGCAGCGGTAGCGCGTCCGCCTCACACGCGGAAGGTCACAGGTTCAAATCCTGTACTGCCCACCATTTCAAAAATAAATCCTCCACAATCCGTGGGGGATTTATATTTTATACCCTCTTCCCCGCCGCCCGCCCGTATGCTATACTAAATTTATGCCTAAGAACATTCACGATAAATTAGCCCCCATTAACAACATTTGTTTAATGATTTTGGCCGGAACCGCGGCCACCGCCATTTTGGTGTATACCAAAACGATGCTGATGCCGTTTGTCATTGCGCTTTTTATATCTATGGTGGCCGGAACGCTGGCCGAAAAGATGAAACGCAAATGGAAAGTTCCTTACGTGCTGGGCCTGGTGCTTAGTTTTGCGTCGTTTTTGGCGTTAATCACGTTATCGGTATTATTTATTTCGGGTTCTATTGAAAGCTTTATTGCCGGGGCGGATATTTATTCCGAACGCGTAAGCGATACAATAGATTCCTTCCTGCTCAGCGCGCAAAAATACGGCGTTAACGTAAACGCCCAGTTTGTGGCGGACACGGTAGCCAAGCTGCCTATATTTAACGTGGTAAAAAGCCTGGGCAGCACGCTGGTGTCCATTTTAACCAACTTAATGTTGATTACGCTGTTTCTCATCTTTATTTTTATGGGCAAAGCGGCGGAAGACAAACCGTCCCTGGTGGGCAATATCCAGCGGCAGATTTCATTTTACTTAATCGTTAAAATGTTTGTATCTTTGCTGGCGGCGGGATTTACCTGGATTGTGCTTACTTCCGTCAAAGCCGAGCTTGCTTCTATGCTGGCGGTGCTGACATTTGTGCTTAACTTCATCCCCAACATCGGGCCGTTTATTTCCACCGTGCTGCCGCTGCCGGTATTGTTTTTGCAATACGGATTTGACTGGCATATGCTCCTTGCGCTGATTTTATTAACAGCCGTACACTTTGTTATCGGAAACGTTCTGGAAACAAAATGGCTTGGAAAAGGGATGGATTTGGATCCTATCGTTGTTATCGCCAGTTTGCTGTTTTGGGCGCTGGTGTGGGGCATTATGGGCGCGCTTTTGGCGGTACCGCTTACGGCTATTATTAAAATGGCGCTTGAGCGCAACGAAACCACAAAACCGTTGGCCGATTTATTGGCCGGGAAATACGCATTTAAATGAAAAAAACTTCTCCGTGGGCGTTTATCCCCACCCTATATCTGGCGGAAGGGTTCCCGTACATCGTTATTAACACGGTGTCCACCGTATTGTATGCGGACTTGGGCTTTTCCAATGAGAAAATTGCGTTTTGGACGGGCTGGCTTTACCTGCCCTGGATCTTAAAAATGTTTTGGAGCCCGCTGGTGGATGCGCGCGGCACCAAACGCCGCTGGCTGCTGGCAGGGCAAACCGTTTTATCTGCCGTATTTCTGGCAGTAGCCGCGGGAGTGGCCGTGTCCGCTTTTTTAAATCAAACGGGAGAAATGACGTTTTTTACGTTTTCATTATTTGGTTTTTTATTTGGGGCGTTTGCGTCCGCCACGCTGGACATCGCCACCGACGGCTACTACCTGCTGGCCTTAACACCGCGCGACCAAGGCTACTTTGTCGGCATCCGCACGATTTTTTACCGCCTGGCTATGATTTTGGGCAGCGGCGTCTTCATCTCCCTTACGGGCGCACTGGCAAACCCAACGCCGGACTTATCGCTTAACCTCTTGCCGTGGCCGTATAACTGGGCCGTGTTATTTGGTTTTTTGGGGCTGTTGTTTGCCGCGTTTTCCGCGTGGCACGCCAAAATTTTGCCCGTCCCGGCGGAAGACAAACCCGTTACGGCCTCCCGCACGCGCGCGTGGAAAGAATCGTTCCGCACCTATTTTTCCCAAAAAAATATCATTTATATCCTGCTGTTTATTTTGCTGTACCGGCTGGGCGATGCGCTTTTGGAAAAAATCGTACCGCTTTTCCTGTTAAAACCGCAGGACACGGGGGCGCTCGGCCTGTCTATGCAAAACTACGGGCTTATTAAAGGCACGCTGGGGCTGGGGGCGGTTATCGCCGGGAATTTGGGCGGCGGCTGGCTGCTGGGAAAATTTGGTTTTAAAAAATGTATTTGGCCGTTTGCCGTCATTTTAATTCTGCCCAACTTTTTCTACGCTTATATGGCTTGGGCAAAGCCTGGGCTGGCCGTTACCGCCGCCCTGATTACGCTGGAACATTTGGGAAACGGGCTGGCGATGATGGCGTTTTCCGTTTTCATTATGTATGTATCGCAGGGGAAATATAAAACGTCCCACTACGCCATTTCCACGGGGATTATGGCGCTGGGAATGATGCTGCCGTCTATGCTCTCCGGCAAGCTGCAGGCGGCCCTGGGGTATGAAACGTTTTTTATGGCGGCTTCCGTCATCAGCTTAATTACGCTGGCCGTCGTTCCGCTGGCGGGCAAAATTAAATCTATAGAAGAAACCGAACGGGCGTTTAAACGGCATAAAATGAGCCTTTCGGACGGAGATTAATATGAACTCGAACAAACTCCCCACCGAACAGATTAACCCGCAAACTCGCGGGCTTGATAAAATGACGCCGCGCCGCTTGGCCCGCGCCTTTAACGCCGAAGATTTTAACGCCGCCCGCGCCGTGCAAAAAGCCAATAAAGAAATAGCCGCCGTTATTGTCCTGGCCGCAAAAGCCTACGCCGCAAAAAAGAAAATTATTTTTATGGGGGCGGGCACCAGCGGCAGGCTGGGCATTTTGGAAGCGGTGGAATGCGTGCCCACATTCGGCACCAAACCCGCGCAAATCATCGGGTTGATAGCGGGCGGAAAGCAAGCCGTTTTCCGCGCCAAAGAAGGGGCGGAAGACGATGATAAGCAAGGCGCTAAAGAAATTTTAAAAACCGCCAACCCCGGGGACCTCGTCATCGGGCTGACGGCCAGCGGACGCACGCCGTACGTAATGGGCGGCCTGCAGGCCGCACGCAAATTAGGCGCGCGCACCGCTTTAGTTTCTTGCAACCCGGGGGCAGACGTTTCAAACGTTGAAGTGCATATCTGTTTGGCAACCGGGCCGGAAGCGTTAAGCGGTTCCACGCGTATGAAAGCGGGCACCGCCACTAAAATGGCCTTAAATGCCATTACTACGGGCGCTATGACGCTGTGCGGAAAAACGTACGGCAACCTAATGATTGACGTCCGCCCGACCAACGAAAAACTGGTCGCCCGCGCCGTACGGCTGATTTGCCAAGTGGCGGGGACGGATGAAAAAACGGCGCAAAAACTATTGGCGGCATCGGGCCAAAGCGTTAAAACGGCCGTTGTAATGCATAAAAAACGCACGGATAAACCCGGCGCGGAAAAACTATTAAAAAAACAACACGGTTTTTTAAGCAAGGTGATTGATGACTAAATTTGCCCTCGGCCTAATGAGCGGAACCAGCGCGGACGGACTGACGGTCTGCGCCGTGCGGCCCTCTCCGTTTAAAGTGTTGTGTTCTAAAAATTACAAGTATCCAGCCGCCTTGCAAAAACGGTTGTTGGACGCCGTGCGCTTAACCGCGCCGGAACTCAGCCGTTTAAATTACAAACTGGGCAAATTGTATGCCGCAACCGTCCGGAAATTTTTAAAAGATTTTAATTTAAACGCGGCGGACATATTAGTTACCGGCTCGCACGGGCAAACCGTTTACCACGGCCCGCACGACAAAACGCCCAACACCTTGCAAATTGGGGACGCGTCTTTTTTAGCTTGCGAAACGGGCGCGCCCGCCGTGAGCGACTTCCGCGCTAAAGACATTGCCCTTAACGGCGAAGGCGCGCCTTTAATGCCGTTTTTTGACGAATATATTTGGGGCCAGGGCGAACCGAAAATTTTGCTTAACGTAGGCGGCATATCCAATTTTTCCGTAGTGGGTAAAAACATTAAAACGTTTGGTTTTGACGTTGGCCCCGGCAATACGTTAATTGATTTGGCCTGCCAACAACTACTTAATAAACCTTTTGACAAAAACGGCCAAACCGCCGCCAAAGGTACGCCCGATAAAAAATTAGTATCCCAGTTGCTCAAGCAAAAATTTTTCGCACAGAAACCACCCAAAAGCTTGGATAAAAACGAATTCGGTAACGCCTATTTGAACCAATATTTTGCCGTTAACAATACGCTAAACGTGCCGGATTTACTCGCTACGCTGACGTATTTTACCGCAGCCGCCATAACCAAAGCGGTAACGGATTTCGTCCCCAAAAACGCGCAAAAAGAACTGGTGGTTTCCGGCGGAGGGTGTTATAACCAAACACTTTTGAAATTTCTGCAGGAACTGTTACCGCACGTCAAAGTAACCACCACCTTGGCTTACGGCATAAACCCGCAGGCCAAAGAGGCCGCGGCGTTTGCGCTGTTTGGGTGGCTGGCGTTAAAACGTAGGGTAAACCACTGCGCCCGCGCCACCGGGGCCCGGGAAAATACTATTTTGGGGAAAATTACTTTATGAACATTGAACGCCTGGTCCACCCCGGTTTTTGGTTTAACAAAACGCCGCTCAAAGACGCTTTAAAACTTGCGCGCTTAGGCGCAGGCGGATTTTGTTTGTACGGCGGGACGAAAGAGCAAGTGGCCTCATTTACCCAAGCCGTGCGGGCGGAATCGCCGCTTTCCAAAATTTTAATTTCCGCCGATTACGAAGACGGCCTCGGCCGCTGGCTGCCGGACGCGGAGTTGTTACCCTCCAATATGGCTCTCGGCGCGGCGGACGACGAAAAACTGGCGTTTGAAAAAGGATTGATTACCGCAAGGCAAGCCAAAAGTTTAGGGGTGGATTGGGTGTTCGCCCCGGTGCTGGATTTGGCGGATAATCCGCAAAACCCAATTGTTAACACGCGCTCTTTTGGTGCGGATCCGGCGCGCGTCATCCGCCTGGCAAGCGCACTGTTGGACGGCCTTAAACAAGGCGGAACCCTCAACAGCCTTAAACACTTCCCCGGGCACGGGGACACGGCAACCGATTCCCACCTGGCATTACCCTTTGTACCCAAAAATGCCGACGAACTGATGCAAAACGAGCTGGCTCCTTTCCGCGCCCTTTTGCAAAAAGCGGACAGCGTAATGATTGGCCATTTGTTGGTACCCGCGTTTGATGACAAACGCCCCGCTTCGCTTTCCGCAAACATTATTTCCAGGCTGTTACGCCGCCGGATGAACTATCAGGGCTGTGTGGTAACGGACGCGCTGTTAATGAAAGCCATCGGCGACGAAAAACAAGCCGCACTGGCCGCCTTATCCGCCGGCGCGGATATTTTATTAGTGCCGGAAAACCCGTTTGAACTGATTGATTTTTTACGGGCGCAAAACTTGCCGCCAGAATGGCTGGCCCGCTCCGAAAAGGCGCAAAACGAACTATGCCGCCGGGCGGACTTACTTCCCGCCGTTACGCCGCAAGAAGCGTTTTTTAATACGGATTTCGCCGCGCGCACCGCGCAAAAAGCGTTAGCCCAAACGGGAAAAATATTTACTCTTAAACCCGGAGAAACGGTCTTTATTTTAGAAGCCGGAAACGATGATAAACTTTCCGCCCGCGCTTTTTTGGAAGAACTGCAGCAGCACGGCGTGCACGCGGAAAAATATACTGGCGGAAAAGTACAAAAATTAATTATGCTCTGTTTCCGCCAATACCAGGCTTTTAAAGGGAAAATAGATTTAGAAAATACGGAAGCACAACGCCTGCAGGAAGCCGCCCTCCAAGCGCAACAAACCGTATTCGTCAGTTTTGCAAGCCCCTGGGCGGCCCGCGCCGTTCCGTCCGCCGAAGGAAAGCTGTTTGCGTTTTCCCCCACTCCGGCATTTCAGCAGAAAGCGGCAGACGTATTCTGCGGAAAACTAAAACCGCAGGGTAAAATTCCCGTACAGCTATAATGTTATTTTTACCGTTTCATTTAAACGGTTTGGAATAACGCGTCCATCCGCCGTTTGGGCAAACCGCGCGTTTGCGCCGATGCACACTTCCCGGCCGGTATATTCAACACAATAAGAAACATCATCCTTATCCGTGCCGGAATATCCCATATTATTCCACAATCTTCCAGTTTTAGTTTGGTGCAATCCCCACGTTACGCGTACGCGGCTTTTACCCGCTTGCAAACTTTCCCCCGGCCAAACGTCTTCAAACGGCTCCACCGTTTTATCCGCTATCTTTTGCCACGGATAATCCGCACCCGCCGAAAAGGGCAAATATATATCCGCCCGGCGAACGCCCGTTTTATACAAAGCGTTTAAGATTTTTTCTTCTTTCAAGCCGTCGCCCAACACCAAGGTTTCGCCACCCCGCAGACGCACCAGGGCGGAAGAACGGTTCCATTCATTCAGCAAATACACCGTTACCGCCGGGCGGGAAAAATACTGCACGCCCAATGCACACGCAACAAAGGCCAAACAGGCCGGCCATATTTTATATGTAAAATTTTTTAGCGGCCAATTGAACAGCAAGAAAAGCCCCGCATAGTATGCGGCCACCGTCCCCGCACTCCACGCGCAAGCGGGTAACGAAGAAAACCGGAAAGAAGCAAAAAATTCCACCAATGTTTTAAACAGTTCCAACGCACCCAACAACGGCCAATATAGAATAAAACCCATATGAAAAACGTTTAACAAATAATACGCAAAACCGAGCCCCATCAAACACGACGCCAGCGGCACCAATATCATATTGGACACAAGCCCCGTTAAAGACACTTTATAAAACACGTTTGTAAACACGGGCAGCAGCACGAGCTGGGTGGAAAGCGTAGCCAGAAAAATCTGCGCAAAAAACCTTAACCATTTCGGCCACCGGGCGGGAAGCTGGTAATTATTTAAACAAATGATGATCGCCAGCGTAGCCAAAAAGGACATTTGAAACCCCGTTTCAAACACGGCCGCCGGATGAACGCACAAAATAACAAAACAGGAAACCAACAGCCCCTGGAATACACCGCTGTTGCGGCCCAAAAGATACCCGGCGCAGGCGCAAAGCGTCATAAAATACGCGCGCACCAACGGTGCGTCCGCACCGGCCACCAGCGTATATATGCCCGCCGTGGCCAAAGCCGCCAACAACATTTTCCGGCGGCCCAAACCCACAACGGAACAACAAAACAGCGTAATGAGCGTAACAAACCCCACATTCCCGCCGGACGCAACAAGCAGGTGAATGGCGCCGCTGTCCTGAAATGCGGTATATAAATCTTCGGCAAATTCCCCGCGTTCACCCAACAGTACGCCGCCGGCAATGCCGGCCAAGTCGGGCGGGAAAGCGTCGTTAAACGCACGCAAAATATCGCCGCGCACGAAACGTATCCACCGCACAAAAAACGGGGCGGGTTTTATAACGGAAGCGGACGAAACTTTAATTTCCGTAAAAATATTTTTAAGCGACAAATATCTCCGCCAATCAAAATTGCCCAGCAAATCCACGCTGTACGGTTTTTGCAATTTGCCGGAAAGAGCGATTTTATCCTTCCATTCCGGTTCAAAATTTTTAAAACGCGCGTAGACGGTTCCATCCGCGGGCGCGCCGTTTACCGTTAATACTTTTACTGCCGCGTTGCGGCCGCCTTTTTTAGAAACGGCAAAGCCGTCCACCCGCCCGGTAAGCGTTACTTGTTTTTGGGGAAGAAAATGGAAAACGTCCCGCTTGGCTGGAGCGGGACTGTAAAAGAAAACGAGGGTTAAAATATACGCCGCCAGCACCCACAACAGCGGCCTTTTGTAAACGTCCGGATGCATTAAAGTTTGGTGCGGCCTTTAAGGGAATAGCCCAGCGTCATTTCGTCAATATAATCAATATCGCCCCCTAACGGCACGCCGTAGCCGATGCGCGTTACCTGCCCGACAAGGCCGCGCAGTAAATCGGCCAAATAAAGGGCGGTGGTTTCGCCTTCGCTGTCCGGGTCGGTGGCGATGATTACTTCCCTTACCGGGGTTTCGGAATGCTGCACGCGTTCCAACAGCTCACGCACTTTTACCTGTTCCGCGCCGCGCCCCTCCATGGGGGAAATGGCGCCGTGGAGTACGTGGTAGAGCCCTTTATAGGCTCCCGTTTTTTCAATAGCTTCAATATCCTGGGGGTCTTCCACCACGCAGATAAGACCGCGGTCGCGGTCCTGGTCGCGGCAGACGGGGCAAAGTTCGTCTTCACTGTAAGAAAAACAAACGGAACACAGTTTTACGTCTTGTTTCATAGTAAGAAGCGCATTAACGAATTCTTCCGTTTCACCCTGCGACGCGCGCAAAAAATACGCGGCAAACCGCTCCGCCTGGCGGGGGCCGACCCCCGGCAAACGGCGAAGCGCGCGGACTAAACGGTCTAAACTTTTCATAAACTAAGCCAGCAGCTCCCCGGGGATAACTTCTAAAATTTCTTTTAATTCTTCCGGCGTATCCGCCGCCACCGTGTACGAAGACGGCTCTATATCCGCCGCGAAATTGCCGTTTACAAACGGTTCTTCATCCGAAATAACGGCGTTGTTTTGGGCCGCAGCGGGTTTAGAAGCGGCCGGTTTCGCCGCACGCACGGGTGCGCGTTTGGGCGTTGCGGCGGCGGGTTCTTCCGCCGGGGCCATACCCAATTTAAACTTAATTACGCGTCCGCAGATTTTTTTGGCGGCGGCTTCCAAATCCGCCAATTTGTTTTGCGCGGGAATTTGGTAAAACTCTTTACCGGGAGGGAAGCCGAGCGTCCATTCACTTTCGCCAAACGTAACGGAACAGTTGGTCATAACGTCATACACAAACGGGCTTTTTTCAAAATGCTTCAGCATTTTATCCCAAATTTGGCGGTTAGAAATGGCGGTATTGAGCGCGGGGGCGTCCGCCAGCGGCTCCGCGGAGGGAGCGGCTTGCACCACAGGCTCCGGCATAGAAACCGGCGCGGGTTTGGAAAAAGAAGGTTTTTCAAACGACGGCTTGGGCGCGGCAAACTGGGTGGCAGCCGCCTGCGTAAAAGAAGAAGACGCAGCCGGCCGAGAAGCGGGTTTCTGTACGGCGGGCGTTTGGCGGGCGGGCGGCACGGCCAGGCCGGATGAAACGCCCCCGCCGCGTTCCAGCGCTTCCAAACGGCGGACAAAACCTTCAATATCCAAACAGCTGTCCATTACCGTAAACATACCCACTTCCGCACTGATTAAGGCGTTGTCGGAAAATTTTACTTCTTCAATAATTTTATTCGTTTTGCGGGAAACCTGCGCCAAAAAACCGGGGCTTACGCCGTCAATAATTTGTTTGGCTCCTTCAAACGGTTCCGCGCCCTGGCCCAAAGCGAAGTAAAACAAATCGCCCAACGCGTTTTTTAAATCTTTCAAAAAAGAGTTGGCGTCAAATCCTTCGGCTTTAAGCGTATCAAACACCTGGTGCAGGGCAGCGTTGTCTTTTTGTACAAGCGCGCGGACCGCGTTGCCAATAAGTTCGTCCGGAGTAAGGCCGAGCATTTCGCCCACCAGTTTTTCATCAATTTTATTGCCGGAATAGGCAATCGCGCGGTCCATCAGCGTCAGCGCGTCGCGCATGGCGCCGCCGGCGTTTTTGGCGATGATCTTTGCCGCGCCGGGCGTTAAATCAATATTTTCCGCACCGGCCAAATCAAGGAGGTGGGCGGTGATTTCTTCCGTCGTAATCGGGCGGAAGCGGAACGTTTGGCAGCGGCTGACGATGGTGGCGGGCACTTTGTGTTTTTCGGTCGTCGCCAAAATAAACACCACGTGGGCCGGGGGTTCTTCAATCGTTTTTAAAAGCGCATTGAACGAGCTGGTGGAAAGCATATGGACTTCGTCCAAAATAAATACTTTAAAACGGTCGCGCGTGGAGGCAAGGGCCACGGTGTCAATAATCGCTTCGCGCACTTTTTCCACCTGCGTATTGCTGGCGGCGTCTAACTCCAGCACGTCTAAATCCGCGCTTTGCGCGATTTCCAAACATTGCGGACATTTGCCGCACGGCTCGGCGGTGGGTTTATCCGCGCCGGTTCCCGTACAGTTAAGCGCTTTGGCCAAAATACGCGCCGTGGTAGTTTTACCGCAGCCGCGCGGGCCATAAAATAAGTAAGCGTGCGCAATACGGCCCGAGGTTAACGCGTTGCGGAGCGTTTTGGAAATACTTTCCTGGCCGACCATATCCTCAAATTTTTGAGGACGGTATTTGTTGGCCAAGCTGACGTACTGCGTAGTTTCTGTATTTTCCATAAATTAACCTCTAAACGTTTTTTGCGCGCGGCGGACCGCGTGTTTATAATCCAAACTGATTTTGCCCGGCCCCAACATCACCGCCGGCAAATGCGCCGTAATGAGCAGCAAAATAAGCGCAACGTAAATTTTATTTACGTCCGCCGCAAAGAAAATTACTCCCGCCGCCAGCGTAAACGCCACGCTAAGCGCGGCGGCGGCGCGCGTAAACCAACCCAACATTAACAACAGGGCCAAAAATAATTCGGCCACCAATACACCGATGCCCAACGCCACCGGCACGGGAAAACCCAGCGCCGTAGCGTTATATAAAAATTCGCGGTAAAACAACAGGCATCCTATGGTTATATATAATAACGTAAGCCCGCTTAACAAACGGGTTAAAAAAACGGTAAGAGAAAATAAATTTTCATCTATATTGCAATGTAAATCCAGTTGACGCACAGCGGCCTCCGGTTAAAAATCCACTTCCGCGGACATAGAAAAATAAGTTTTTCGGTTTGCTTCGCGCCGGGGTTCAAACACTTCCACCCCGCCGGAAAGAGAAGTCCGGCCCCAGTTAACGCGCATCCCCGCGCTGACTGCCAGGGCGGCGTCGCTCCTTTCGGCGTAACGGTACCGGCCCAATACGGCATAAGGCGTAATAAAATCCGTTTGGTAACTAAAACGCACCGCCGCCGACTCTTTAATAAACCCTTGGATAACTGCCGTCATAAACGGAATATCGGCCCAACTAAATGTAACATCCGGCGTTAAATGGCGGTTATTATATTGTATCACTTTCTGCCAGGAGGCTTTCAAGTTCCAGGCGCGCAAATCGGCGGACGCCTCGGCCCGCGCGTACGTTTCAACCTGATGAAAAGAATCCACCAGCGGATTGCCCATCGTGTCTACTGACGTTTTATAACGCCCCTGCCCGGCATACCCCGCCAAAACGGGGTTTTTTAAAATTCCTTTGCGGTAAAACGGACGCCACACGGCCCCCGCTTCGTACCCTACGGCCCGGTAACCGATTGCCGTAGGCTGCCAAAAGCCCGAGGCGGCAAATAACAAAGCATCATTTAATTCGTAAGAACCGGCCAACCCGTACCGGGACGTGGAGCCGGATTCGTCATACTCTTTATCCGTTTGGCGGTAGTAACCGTACTGCGGCGTAAAAACGAAGCCGTTGTCCAAATCCGCCTTATAAAAGCCGCGCATAGCGGCGTAGCCGCGTTCCCCGTTTACCCCAGAAAAACTGAGCTGCCCGTAGCATAAAGCACACGGGCAGATCAGCAGGACTAAACTTATTAACGCGTTTTTAAGCCGCATTATTTTTTGGCTTTTTTGGCTTTCAGCGCGGCGATTTTGGCGTCTTCTTCCTGTAAGAATTTTACATAGTTGGACGCTTTGCGTTTTTTCCACGCGCCTTTGTGGTAGCCGTAGCCGATGATGAGCGGAATCAGCGTCGTGCATTCGCCGTACACCATTTGTTCCAAAGCGGTGGAAACTTTACCCCAAGAAGAGGCTTCTTTTAAGGTAGAGCCGGAGAGCGCGCCGTCGCGCACGTCCGCCACGGTGATTTGCACGGCGTATTTGTGCATCGGGGAATCCTGGCCCAAAATTTCAGCGGCCACAACGGTATCCTGCGCAAAGTTTTTCGGTACGCCGCCGGACCACATCATCAGGCCGGTTTCTTTGGCTTTAATTTTGATTTTGGTAAGTTCCAAGAAGTCTTTGGCGCTGTCAATAGACACGTGGGCTTCCGGGTGTTCCGTCTGGTGGGCTACAAAGCCGAAACCGGCGGAGCAGTCCGAAAACGCGGGCACAAACACGGGCACACCGTATTTGTAAGCGTTGTAGACGATGGAATCTTTGCCTTTGCCTTTTTTCTCCAGCCATTTACCCATTTCCCAAATAAATTCGCGGGAAGAGTAGGGGCGGGGTTCCAAATAGTTGCAGATTTTGTGGATGGTTTCGTCGCATTCTTTGAGCTGGTCTTCGTCAATATAGGTGTCGTAAATGCGGTCAATGTGCAGGTCGCGCAAGAGGTTATCGTCGGCGTTGTAGGGGGTGCCGATATAGTGTTTGTAACCCAAGGCTTCAAAGAAGTCCTGGTCTACAATGTTGGCGCCGTTGGAAACAATCGCGTCCACCATATTGTTTTGGATCATATCCACCACTACTTTTTTCATGCCGGCGGAAACCAACGACCCCGCGATGCACAAAATGACGGAGCATTTCTTGTCGGACAGCATCATATTATAGATTTTGCTCGCTCTGGCCACTTCGCGGGACGCATAGGCCATGCTCCCAAAGGCTTCCACCATGGGGACCACATTGTATTTTTTCAAATCAATGTGTTTGATGGTGTCTTTGAGAAAGTCTTTTTTGGTAAGTTTTGCCATTTATTTTACACCTCTGCTGGATTTATTTACTTCTATTTAGTAAATTATATTAAATAACAAGCGGATTTCCTAGAAAAATATGTAAAAATTCCGCAGGAGCGGGCCCCAAGATTTATCCGCCCGTCCAAGGAGCGTTTTATTATGTATCCCGATTTACAAAAAACCGACCCCGCCGTATTTGGCGCGGTAGCAAAAGAATTGGCCCGCCAGCGTGAAAAACTGGAGCTTATCGCTTCCGAAAATTTTACTTCTATGGCCGTTATGCAGGCCCAGGGTTCCGTACTTACCAATAAATACGCCGAAGGATACCCCGGCAAACGTTATTACGGCGGCTGCGAACACGTTGATACCGTAGAAACCTTAGCCATTGAACGCGCCAAGCAAATTTTTGGGGCCGAACACGCCAACGTACAGCCGCATTCCGGCGCGCAGGCCAATATGGCCGTATACTTCGCCCTTTTGCAGCCGGGCGATACCGTGCTGGGACTGAATTTATCCCACGGCGGGCATTTAACGCACGGGCATCCCTTAAATTTTTCCGGAAAGTTGTATAACGTCATCGCCATGAATGTACGCCCGGATACGGAAGAAATAGATTACGAAGAAGCCGCCAAGCTGGCCTTGGAACATAAACCTAAGCTGATTATGGCGGGGGCGTCCAACTATTCGCGCGTGTTTGACTGGAAACGCCTGCGGGAAATAGCCGATTCCTGCGGAGCCTATTTGGCGTGCGACGTAGCCCATTACGCAGGGCTGATTGCCGCAGGAGAATATCCTAATCCCGTCCCATATGCGGATGTGGTTACCACTACCACGCACAAAACCCTGCGCGGCCCGCGCGGCGGCCTGATTTTATGTAAAGAATCCCTCGCCAAAGCCATTAACTCCGCCGTTTTCCCGGGCGTACAGGGCGGACCGCTGATGCACGTTATCGCCGCGAAAGCCGTCTGCTTTGGGGAAGCGTTAACCCCCGAATTTAAAGCCTACCAACACCAGGTAAAATTAAACGCGGCCGAGCTTGCCAAACAACTGACGGCGCGCGGGTACCGCCTGGTGGCGGGAGGAACGGACAGCCATGTGATGTGTATTGATTTGCGCTCCAAAGGCATTACGGGCAAAACGGCCGAAGCCGCACTGGACAAAGCCGGCATCACCGCCAACAAAAACACCATCCCGTTTGACCCGGAAAAACCGTTTGTAACAAGCGGCCTGCGTTTAGGCACGCCCGCCGTTACCACCCGCGGCATGAAAGAGGCCGATATGGCCCAAGTGGCCGCATTTATTGACGAAGCCGTCACCCACTACGCAGACGACGCTTTTTTAACCGAAGAAGCCGCCCGCGTAAAGATATTTTTGGAAAAGTTTCCGTTATATCCGGAGCTGTGCTGACACTGCTTTATTCCGTAAAATCCCCGCCGCAAAGCGGGGATTTTTTTGCATAAGGCCCAGATGCCGCTAGGCCTAAAGACCCTGGCGCAAAAGCGTATGGTTTTTTAAAGTATAAGTATGCAAAAACAAATAACCCTTTCTTTAACGCTTCTTCTCGCTTTGACGGGAACATTTGCCCAGGCCCAAGCTTGGAAAAGCGGCCTTAAAGCGGTGCGCCGCTCCGGCACGGTAAACGCCTATAAAGCAACCGAAACGGCCCGCGCCATTACCAGCCGGGTGCAACTTCAGCAATCCTGGCTGCGCAAACCCGTTTTACATTCTTTGGAACCCAATATCCGGCGTTTTATTTTCACCGTTGCTCCCCGAGGAGCGGAAAACGGTTTTAAAGGAAGCGGTTTTGTTTTTGCCGACAAGCATAACGGCCAAACCGTATTATGGGGGGCGTCCGCCGCGCATACGGTCCGCCATATGGGCAAAGACGTTACCGTTACGTTCCACCTGGACGGAGAAAACATTTCTTTCCCGGCGACGGTAGAACTAACCGGGCGCAAATTCGGCTTAAACGCCGCCTTAATTAAATTGCCCGAAGACGTTACAAAAGTGGCCCTACCCATTGAATTTGCCGAAAGCGCCCTTGCGCCAAAGGCACCCCTCTTTACTTATGGCTTCAGCGCGGGGAATTATAAAAAAACGGTCCGCTCCGTTTTACTGCCCGGAGAAGACCGCCTGCTCGCTGACTTCCCCCGTATGGGCGTACCCAAACCCGGCTTTTGCGGCAGCTTAGTGGTAAATGAATACGGGCAGGCCGTCGGCATAGAAACGGGCGGTTACAAAGTGGACGAAGCCCCGTGGGGGAAACACCCGGGCAGGCTTCTTTCTTCCACGCACACTTCCCGCGTGAGCGAAATCGTACCCATTCGGCACCTTACTACTTTGTTAAGAGAATTTTATACTCCAAACGCCGGGGACCGCGTCATTCTGTTCAGCGGTATGCGGGTGGGAATGCTGGGCGTGGATGAATACATTGAAAGAATCCACGTTTTGTACAAAAACGGTTCTTTTGAAATGCTGGAACGCAGCCCCTTGTGGGAAACGAGGTTTTTGGAACAAGCCGTCCCGAATATAGACCAAGCCCTCGGCGTACAGATTTTGATTAATAAAAACAGAGAAACTGAATATCTCTACCGCATTAATTTACAAACCCGCACCGTAACACGGGAAGAATTTTAAAATCCGCCAATAAACAGCCGCCCGTTTGGGCGGTTGTTTTATTTAGTTAATTTATAGTATTGGTTGTCGCCAATCTTATTTACCGGGTTGGTATACCCCAGCGAAAAACACACTTGCTTATATTGCGGGCCCAGCTTTTCATTAACAATGCAATGCTTGCGTTTGTCATCCGCCCCCAGCGGAGGATACCATTCAAACCAAAGTCCGTCCCCGCGCAGAGAATGTGCCTCCATATCAAAACCGGCAGAACTATACGTATAACGGTAGTTGGAAGAGGCCGGGGGAGTAACATCCAAATCACTTAAAGAGCTGGGATAAGCGCCGTTGGCCATATAGTATACATCCCGCGCTTTTTCTAAGGTACTTAACACGCTTACCGCTTCCACCGCGCGGGCTTTGGCCACCGCAACCCGGTACTGAGGAAGCGCAACAAAAGCCAAAATGCCAATCATTAAGACAACAACCAAAAGCTCTATTAATGTAAAACCTTTCATTTTAAGACCTCTTAATAAACGTTATTCCCGAAAGTTTTTATCGGGAATATAATTCCTTATTTAAATCAGCAGATGCTGGGCAAAAACCTCTCAGCCCTTAATTTATTCTTCAACAAAACCCATGATATCAAAAAAAAAAAACAATACAACCCCTTCAAAATACCTTTAAAACAAAAAAAGCCCCGGCGCAAACCGGGGCTTTTTTATAATAATAAAAACGGTTAATTATATTTGTTCATCGCCTTTTCCAAGCCGTCAGCAAAGAAAGTTTCCACCGCTTCCACCGCGCGGGACAAAGCATCCTGCAAAGCGGATTCCTGGGATTTGGGGAAATTAGATAAAACAAAGTTGGCCAGGTCAAACTTATCCGGCTTGGGGCCAACCCCCACCCGCAGACGCGGAATATCTTGCGTGCCCAATTGTTCAATAACGCTCTTCATCCCTTTTTGGCCGCCGGCGGAACCGTTTTTACGGATTCGCAGCTTGCCTACTTCCAGGGCGACTTCATCAAAACACACCAAACAATTTTGCGGCGCAATTTTATAGAACCGGGCCAAGCTGGATACAGCCCGGCCCGATTCGTTCATATAAGTGGTTGGCTTGAGCAGAAACACTTCGTGTCCGCCCACCGTAACTTTGGCGTATTCTCCCAGCTTTTGCCAAGCGTTCCAGGAAGCGCCCCATTTGCGCGCGGCAGCGTCCAACACCATAAATCCGGCGTTGTGCCGCGTATGCGCGTATTGGGTTCCTGGGTTGCCCAGCCCGGCCAAGAGATATTGCATAAGTTATTTTTTAGCCAAATTGCCTTCTTCGTCTTTTTTGCCTTTGGTGGAAGAGCTTTCCGGCTGGGCGGCGGCATCAGCCGGCGCGGCGGATTCTTCTTCTTTCGGAACCATCAAGTGCACGACGGGGGCTTCTTTGTCGGTTACGAGTTCAACGCCTTCGGGCAGTTTTACGTCGCCGGCCAAGATGCCTTTGGTAATCGTCATCGGGGTGATGTCCACCACGATTTCGTGCGGGATGGCGCTGACCAAGGCGCGCACTTCAAGCTGGCGCAAGATGTGTTCCACGATGGCGCCGTACTGGGCGACGTCCGCCGGGGTGCCTTCCAGTTTAAGCGGAACGACGACGTCCATTTTGTCTTTCATGCTGACGCGCTGAAAGTCGGCGTGGATCGGATTGTCGGTTACGGCGTGGTACTGGATTTCTTTAACGAGGGCGAGTTCGTTTTCGCCGTTCAAAGAAATTTCCACAATGGTGTTTTTACCGGCTTTAACGATTTTTTCCAAATCTTTTACGCTCACGGTAACGCTGACGGGGTCTTTATGGCCGCCATAAACTACGGCCGGAACTTTTTTCTCCGCTCTGATTTGGGAGAGGGTTCCTTTTACGCCGATCCCTTCGCGGGTAACGGCAGAGATGCTAACTTTTTCCATTTTATCCTCCGAGTATTTTCGTTAGAAAATTTAAATTTTAATTAAACATATCGCTGATGGAGCGGCCGTCGTGGTTGCGTTTAATGGCGTCCGCCAGCAAATACGAAACGGACAAAACGTCCACTTTCGGGCCCAAGTCCCGGATGGGAAGCGAATCGGAAATGATCAGCTTCTTAATGTCAGACTTGTTAATTTTATCCATCGCGTTGCGCGACAGCAGGCCGTGCGTACACACCGCATAAATTTCCCGCGCGCCGCGTTCTTTGATTTTTTGCGCCACGGTGGTTAAGGTGCCGGCCGTGTCCACGATATCATCAAAAATGATGGCTACTTTGTCTTTCACGTCGCCGATGACGTTGTACACCACCGCTTCGTTGGGTTTGGGGCGGCGTTTATCAATGATAACAAGCCCCGCATCCAACCGGGCGGCAAATTTACGGGCGCGTTCCACCCCGCCCACGTCCGGCGAAATAACCACAATGTCTTTGCGGTCAATATCTTTAAAATAATCCAAAAACACTTTGCGCGCGCGCAAGTGGTCTACCGGGATATCAAAAAATCCCTGGATTTGCCCGGCGTGCAAGTCCACCGTCATAATGCGGTCCGCGCCGGCTTCGGTAATCAGGTTACAGGCCAGCTTGGCGGTAATCGGCACGCGGGGAGAGGCTTTGCGGTCCGCGCGGGCGTAACCAAAATAAGGGATAACGGCGGTGATTTTACCCGCACTGGCGCGCTTAAACGCGTCAATCATAATTAAAAGTTCCATCAAGTTTTCGTTGACGGGCGGGCAGGTGGGCTGGATAATGTAACAATCGTGCGCGCGCACGCTTTCCAGGATTTGTACGTCAATTTCCCCGTCGGCGAACCGTTCCACGCGCAGTTTGCCCAGGTCCATATTCAAGTGTTCGCAAATTTTCTGCGCCAAAGCAATGTTGGAATTGCCGGAGAAAATCCTCAAATCACCGTTTACGCTTTTAGTCATTTTTTTTCACACCTTTGTTTTCCAAAACAACTTGACGCGAACGGGCAATCGCCAAAGATTCTGAAGGGACTTCTTTGGTAATCGTAGACCCCGCGCCGATTTTTGCATATTCACGCACCGTTACCGGCGCGACAAAATTTACGTTAGACCCTACAAACACATGGTCTTCTATCACCGTTTGGTGTTTGTTTTTACCGTCATAATTGCAGGTAATGGCTCCCGCGCCCACGTTTACGCCGGCGCCCATCAGCGTATCGCCGATGTAACTTAAGTGATTTACTTTGGAGCCTTCCCCTATAACGGATTTTTTAATTTCGGAAAAATTACCCACTTTCGCGCCTTTTTTAAGCACCGATTTCGGGCGCAAATGCGCGTACGGCCCCAGCTGGCAGCTGGCTTCCACTTCGGATTCCTCTATATACGTACCCATTTTCAAGGTTACGTTATCGCCGATGACGGAATCTTTAATATAGCAGTTGCCTTCAATATAACAATTCGCGCCAATGACCGTTTTGCCGCTGATATAACAGCCCGGGCAAACCACCGTATCTGTGCCGATTTGTACTTCCGGGTCAACATACACTTCCTGCGGGCGGACAAGCGTAACGCCTTGGTCCATTAAGCGCTGGGCCACGCGGTTGCGCAAAATCTGTTCCGCCTCGGCCAGCTGCGCCTTGCTGTTAACGCCAAGGGCTTGTTGGTAATCGCCGCTGCCAAAGACCAATACAGACGCATTCATCTGTTTAATGAGTGCGAGCGTATCGGTTAAATAAAATTCGTGCTTGGGCCCCTGCGGCGTAAGCTGGGAAAGCGCCGTCTGCAAAAGCTTGGAATTAAAAACGTACATCCCGCTGTTAATTTCGGCGATTTTTTTGGTTTCTTCGTCCGCGTCTGCATCTTCCGTGATGTTTTCAAACGTACCGTCCGTCGCGCGTACAATGCGGCCGTAGCCGGAAGGATCCGGCACCGTTACGCCAAAAACAACCGCTCCGCATTTATTGGTTTCGTATGCGTCGGCCAACCGGCCCAGCGTATCGGCAAGCAGCAGCGGCGTATCGCCGTTTAACACCATAACGGTTTCAAATTTTTCAATTAAAGGAAGCGCGGCCTTTACCGCGGAAGCGGAGCCGGACAAATCGGTTTGGTGCGCAAAAACGACGGGGGCCGTAATGCCCCAGGAGGTTAAATTAGTTTTGACGGCGTTAATTACTTCATCCGCCCCGTGGCCGACAACAAGACCTATCGCGGCGGGACTTAATTCCTGCGCCGCCTTTAAAATATGGGCGATAATCGGGAGTCCGCAAACCGTATGAAGCGGTTTGGGAAGTGGAGATTTCATCCGGGTGCCTTTGCCGGCCGCCAAGATGAGTACGCACAGATTTTTTTTGGCTACCATTTTGTTTAACTCTTGCCTAAAAAAGAATCTAACTTGTTCAAAAACAAATTATATATAAATATTATACCAAAATCCCGTTTTACAGCCAAGCGGCGGGATTGGTACATCCTGCCTTAGGCCCGGGCATTACGTATATTTTACCATTTTGGCCGCTTATAAAGCTTCCCCATAACACAGCGTCCCTTCGGCGCGGGTGATTTTGGCACGCACCAGCCCGCGGCGCGGAATATTATCCCCTTCCAGCACCACTTGTTGAAAGTTGGACGTAATGCCGTGCGGCAAGCCGTCTTTGCGCTCTTCCATAAATACCAACTGTTCTGTTCCGGCGAGAGACGCGGCAAACGCACCGCGCAGTTCTTTATCCAAAGCGCGCAATGCTTCGGCGCGGCGTTTGATTTCCTCCGGCGGGAGCTGTTTTAAAAGGGCGGCTTTCGTACCCGGCCGCGGCGAATAACTAAACACGTGGAGCCCGGCCAGTTTTACTTCGCGGATAAAACGGACGGTGTCTTCAAAATCCTGTTCCGTTTCGGTGGGATAGCCGGCAATTACGTCCGCAAAAATGCCGATCTGCGGCACCTTGGCGCGCAGATCCGCCACGCGGGCGCGGTAGGCGGCGGTATCGTAATGGCGGTTCATATCGGCCAGCACTTTATCGCACCCGGCCTGCAGAGGCAGGTGGAAATAATTGCAAAAACGGTCCGGCCGGGCGGCCATGGCGGCAATCACGCCCCCGGTTACGGTTTGCAGTTCAATAGACGAAAACCGAATGCGGAAGGTTCCCGGCTGGCGCGCAATATATTCGCACAATTCCGCCAAATCCGCCCCCGTTTGGGGGCAGCGGTAATTGCCAATATTAATGCCTGTGAGCACAATTTCGGCAAAGCCTTTTTCTTCCAGCGTTTTAATTTCCGTCAGCACGTCCGCGAGCGGCTTGGAACGCTTTTCGTTCCGGGCAAACGGCACGATACAATAAGAACAAAAACAGTCGCACCCGTCCTGGATTTTGATAAACGCGCGGCTGTGCCCCTCGTGGCCGGAGACCGTCCAGCAAACGTCCTCTTCGTTAAAAAGAACACGGCCGAGTTCGTATTTACCCACTATTTCCGCCTGCGGGAATTTTTTTTGCACTTCGGCTTTATGCGCCATAGCGTAGCATCCCGTCAGCACTAGGCGCGCCTGCGGGTTGCGGCGTAAAATTTGGCGGATTTGTTTTTCCACGTCTTTATCGGCCTGATGGGTAACGGTGCACGTATTGAGCACGCAGATATCCGCCGTTTCAAACGAATCGGCGGGTTTGGCCCCGGCACGGAGAAACTGCTCCAAAATTGCCTGGCTTTCCACCTGATTGACGCGGCAGCCGAACGTTTTAATAAAAAAAGTAGTCATTATAAAAGTTTTGCGGCCACGGCAATACACGCCGTTTCCGCCCGTAAAATATTCACGCCCAGCGTAACGGGCAATACGTTATACTGCGCCGCCACGACGACTTCTTCATCCGTCCAGCCGCCGGCCGGGCCGACAAATACACGCAAACGTTTGGGATTACCCAGTTTCTCCATTCCCCAAAAAAGAGTATGGGATTCTTCCGCCTCGTACGCAATAAGCGAAGGAACTTCCTGCGAAATGGCTTGCGGGAATTTAAGCGGCGGTAAAATTTCGGGCACGAACGGCGTGTCGCACTGTTTGCAGGCGGAAATCATAATTTGACGCCAGCGGTCATTCTTGCCGTCCCATTTTTTAAGAACGTCGTATTCGCTGCGTTCCGTGATAATCGGGCGGAACGCGGCCACCCCCAGCTGGGTGCCTTTATCAAGCACGTCTTCCAGCCCCGTGCGGGAATTGGGCGCAAAGCAAAGTTCCAATTCAAGCGGCGGGCGGCGCGTGAGGCGGGGTTTTAACAGCGTACCGCGCACAAATTTCTTTTGAATACGGTCAATCCGCCCGGTAAACTGGCGGCCGGAACCGTCAAATACTAAAATTTCATCACCCTCTTCGTGACGGGCAACGGCGGAAGCGTGATGGGCTTCCGCGTCCATTAAAAAAAATTCGGTTTCTTTAATATCTGCAAAATACTGGGACATAAAGATATTGTACTTTTTTCCGTCAAAAAGAAAAACCGCACCACAATTGTGCGGTTTTTGATATTGACTTATCTATAAATAATAAAAAGTACCCCAACGGTTGGTTTCTTTTCTTCCCCCCATAGACTGACAAAGACGTTCCCCAAACTTATATTGGCGGCTTTCTTGCCCACCCAACGGGTAACAACTGGGAGCATCCCCCATAAGAGAATGATGCACCTGGTACGGCACAATATAAGAAACACACCAGCTGCCAAACGGACATTTTTTAACAAATGCTTCAATGCCGCCATAATCTACCCGCAATTTTAAATAAGCATCCGGACAATCCAAGGTATCATATCCCCAACCACTAGTTTGCGAAGTTTGCTTATACGTACAAAACGCCGGATAAGAAATATCCAATTCTTCCAAATCCAGGGCATACTTGCCGTTTGCCATATAATAAACTTCCTGCGCCTGCGCTATGGCATTGACTAAAGGCTGGACTTTGACAAAACGCGATTTATAAACCGCTATTTCATACTGCGGCAGCGCAACAGCCGCCAAAATGCCAATGATTAATACGACTACTAACAATTCTATTAAGGTGAAACCTGATTTATTAGATGCTGAAATAAATTCAGCATGACAACGTACAAACATAAATTCTTTCATGTCCATTTCCTCATTTAAAAAAGTCATCCTGAGGGGTTTCTGACGGGATGACTTTATTTATGCACAGAACAACAACCGGTCACAAACCCTATAATACAGGATCCCCGAGCCCTGCGGGGCGCCCACCTTCGGAGATGACGGCTTTTGTCCATGTTATCAAAAAAAAAAAACGAGTCAACCCTCTTCTAACTAACACCGTGCAGAAGAGGATACCACTTTTAGGAACCGCCCTTTTGCCCTGCTTATAAAAAGCGTCCGAAACGGATTAGGCGTTTTATTTGTTTGAGTGAAACGAGTTGTAAAACACCCCGTTTTGGAATGCTTTTTATAGGGCGTTGGGCGGCACTCTTTTTGTTACTTTTTCTAGTGTCAGAAAAAGTAAATAAAATTAATAAACGCAAAAAGGGGAACCTTGCGGTTCCCCTTATACTTTCTGATTTACCACCCAAATAAGGCTTATTTGTCTACGACTTCGGCTTCCACCACGTCGTCTTTGCCGCCGTTACCGGCCGCACCGGCTTGGGCGCCTGCGGCATCCGGGCCCGGCTGGGCTCCGGCGTTCGCCTGCGCACCGGCCTGAGCATTGGCCTGCTGGGCTTTGTACATCGCTTCGCCCAATTTTTGGCTGGCCTGCATCGCCGCGTCGGTGGCGGATTTCATTCTGGCCGCATCGTCGCCTTTCAAGGCTTCTTTCAGGTCGCCCAAGGCGCGTTCAATCGCCAAGCGGTCGTCCTGGGACACTTTATCGCCGTATTCTTTAAGCGATTTTTCGGTTTGGTACAGCACGCTGTCGCCCTGGTTTTTCGCTTCAATAAGTTCTTTGTGCTTTTTATCTTCTTCGGCGAATTTTTCGGCGTCTTTTACGAATTTTTCAACTTCCGCATCGCTGAGCTTGCTGGAAGAGGTAATCGTAATATGCTGTTCTTTGTTGGTGCCCAAGTCTTTGGCGGACACGTTCAAAATACCGTTGGCGTCAATGTCAAACGTAACTTCAATTTGCGGTACGCCGCGCGGAGCGGGCGGAATGCCGTCCAAGTCAAACTTACCCAAGGGTACGTTGTCTTTGGCCATGGGGCGTTCGCCCTGCAAAACATTAATGGTTACCGCGGGCTGGTTATCGGCCGCCGTAGAGAAGATCTGCGATTTGCGGGTCGGGATGGTGGTGTTGCGTTCAATTAAGCGTGTGCACACGCCGCCCAGCGTTTCCAAGCCCAGGGACAAAGGCGTAACGTCCAACAACAGCACGTCTTTCACGTCCCCGGTCAAAATACCGGCCTGTACGCTGGCGCCAATCGCCACGCATTCCATCGGGTCAATACCGCGTTCAATTTTTTTGCCGACGAGGTCTTCCACAAATTTCTGCACAATCGGCATACGGGTCGGGCCGCCGACCAAGATGATGCGGTCAATTTGCGCCGGAGTCAATTTGGCGTCGGACAAAGCCTGTTCCACGGATTTGGCGCAGCGTTTGACGATGTCGTCCACCAAGCTTTCCAGTTTGGCGCGGGACAATTTTAATTCAAGGTGTTTCGGGCCGTCCGAACCGGCGGAAATAAACGGCAGGTTGATGTCCGTTTCCATGGTGGTGGACAGTTCAATTTTGGCTTTTTCGGCCGCGTCTTTCAAGCGCTGCTGGGCTTGTTTGTCTTTGGACAAATCAATACCCGTCTGTTTGCGGAATTCGTCCACCATCCACGCGATGATGGCGTTATCCATATCCGTACCGCCCAGCTGCGTATCGCCGGAGGTGGAAATAACTTCAAAGGTACCTTCTTTGCTCATTTCCATAATGGTAACGTCCAGCGTACCGCCGCCCAAGTCAAACACCAGTACTTTTTGGTCTTTGCCGGCTTTATCAATACCGAAAGCCAAAGCGGCTGCGGTCGGTTCGTTTACAAGGCGCACCACTTCCAACCCCGCAATGCGGCCCGCGTCTTTGGTGGCCTGGCGTTGGTTGTCGTTAAAATAGGCGGGAACGGTAATAACCGCTTTTTCAACGGGTTCGCCTAAAAAGGCTTCGGCGTCTTTTTTTACTTTCTGCAACACAAAAGCGGAAAGCTGCTGGGGCGTAAATTCCTGCCCGCGCAAATCAAATTTATAATTTTCCCCCATTTTGCGTTTGAAAGCGGTAACGGTGCCTTCCGGGTTGGCGATCGCCTGGCGGCGGGCCGGTTCACCCACGAGGCGCTGGCCGTCTTTCGTAAACGCCACATAAGACGGGAACGCTTTCCCGCCGATAGAGCTGCCTTCGGCGGACGGAACGATCGTTCCTCTGCCGCCTTCCATTACCGCCGCGGCGGTGTTGGAGGTACCCAAGTCAATACCAATAATTTTAGCCATACTTTTTTCTCCTTTTGATTAAAGCTTTTTACCCCACGTCTTTACGAAAAACCAATTAGGCCTCCGTATACTGTCCGACAATGACCCGCGCCGGGCGCAGAACTTTGCCGTCCATTAAAAATCCCATTTGCACTTCCTGCAAAACAAGGCCGTCTTTATCCTCCGGCGCCGGAACCATCGCCACCACTTCCTGCGTTTGCGGGTCGTAGGGTTTATCCAGCACGTCCATACGTTCTATTCCTTCGGAGCGGAAGGCTTTTCCCATTTCAGAAAGAACCATTTTGATCCCTTCTTTTAAGCTTTTAAGCTCCGCGGCGCATTCGGCGGAAGCCTCTTCTTTGTCCATTTTGTCGGCTTGTCTTAAAAGCACTTCATAGGAAGGAAGCAGCTTTTCGGCCAATTGTTTTTTACCATAAGCCAAAAAAGAAGCTTTTTCGCGTTCGGTGCGTTTGCGGAAGTTGTCAAAATCCGCGCTGAGCCGGACCAATTGGGCGTAATAATCGGGTTTGGTTTCTTCGGCGGGTTCGTCTTCCGGTTTTACTTCAATTTCCGGTTCGGCGGCCTCCGGCAAATCCCGTTCGTCCAGTTCCTGTTCGGCGGATTCGGTGTGTTTGTGTTTCTTACTCATAATCGTCTTTCCCCCCGGCGGGCAAAGCGGACCAGTTTTGCATGGACGCTTCCAACAAGTCCCCGATGAAATTCACCAAAGACATCACCCGCGTATATTCCATATGCTTGGGCCCTATAATGCCCAGCATACCAACCGTTTTGTCCCCCACGCGGCAAGCGGTAGAAATAATACTTAAGTTTTTAAGTTCTTTCAGTTCGTTTTCGCTGCCGATGCTTACGCTTAGTTTTTGGTTGGATTTTTCCATATCCGTCATTTTTTCGCTTAACAGCGAAGAAAAACGTTCGCGCTCTTCCACCACGCGCATCATTTGTTTTAAATCTTCGTAATCGTCCTCGGTCGTGTTTTCCAACAAGCGGCCGATGCCTTCCACATACAATTCGTCGCCCGTTTGGGGGCGTTCAATATCTTTAAGCACCTGGGTGGCCAGGTCCGCCACGCCCGCAATTTCGCGGTGGCCGGACTGTACGTGCTGCCATAAAATGCGCCGCGCGTCGGCCAGCGTTTGGCCGGAAATTTCTTCGTTAATAAAACGGCTGAGTACGCGCAGGCGGGACGGATCTATAATATAGCCCGTACGCACCGGCCAGTGGCGCACCGCGCCGGACTGGGTAACAAGCACCGCCAAAATCATCCCGGGCGCAAGCGGAATAAAATCAAGCCGCTGTACGCGCTGGTCCTGCACGTTGGAAGTGTAGACAAAACCCGCCGCGCCGGACAGCATAGCCAATAAACGGGAGGTTTGCACCAACATATTGTCCACTTCCCGGACGCGGGCGTCGTACTGTTCTTCAATGCGCTGGCGTTCCTGGGCGGCCATTTTTTGCACGTTGGCCAAATAGTCTACATAATAACGGTAGGCTTTATCCGTAGGAATGCGCCCGCCGGACGTATGCGGCTGGTAGAGGTAGCCTTCTTCCTCCAACTCTTTCATAATATTGCGCACGGTAGCGCTGGATACATCCTGCAACGCAGACGATACAATCATCTGCGAACCCACGGGCCGGCGGGTTTCCACAAACTGCTGTACCACCCACCTTAAAATTTTTTCTTTACGCGCTTTGGCGATTTCCGGTTTTAGAATTCTCATAATTATCCCGGGGTTCATTAGGGAAACGCTTTTATTTTAGCACTCTTTTAAACCCTCTGCTAAAATTATAAGCAATTATTTTATTTTTGTCAACCCCAATTTTAGACTGCTAATTTTGATTTTAAAATCCCCCCGCTTCTGTTTTAAGTATAAGTTCAAGAGAACTTTTATACAGCCGTTTTTTGGATTAGATACAAAAAACAAGGCCCTTTGAAAAAAGAGCCTTGTCCTTAAAAATTTTATTTACATTCCAATGTTTGATAAGTAACGGTATAAGTTGTAAAACCTCCCGTTCCGGCATAGTAACAATCCCTTTCTTTTCCGCTGCTGTCATAAATTTTGCCTGAAACAGAACAGCCTGTCAAAAACCGATCCGGATACGAGGTGGAGCAAGAAGAACCAGCACTGGGAACAGCCGTAGTTTTATATCCTCCTGTTACGGGAGCATGCTCCAACAAGCAAACAGAAACGCTTTTCGTCATAGACGGCTTGCCTAAATCGCAAAATTGGAACCAGGGATGACCGCGCCGGGTATCATAATCATACGATTCCGAAGAAACCGTCCATTTTTTACCCGAACTGCCGCTCTTCCATTTACAACCCACGCAGGTATATTCCACGCAATTCGTTTGTCCGGCGGTAGAACGACACTCTTTTTTAGTTTGTCCGCTCCAACATTCATTTCCCGAACCAAGAACACATCCGCCGCGTTTCCATCCCCCGGCATCACAATATTCCTGGATTCGCCCGCAACCGTTATTGGGGATCATCTCTGGGGCAGATAAAGAACATTGCTCTGCAATTTCACGGGTTTCTCCCGCTGTACAAACGGCGGCAACGCCGCTCTTTTGTTTGAGCAGATACTGTTTAGCGCACTCTGCTTGGGTTCCGCACGCCTTGTCGGATTGATACTCGTTGCTCCATACCATGTCTGTGGATGAGTGAGGCTCCGTTATTTTGCTCTCTCCGTTATTAACATCTAACATCTGCGCCTTTGCGCCCGCTACCGTTAAACTGTTGCTATACAAATTAGCAGATACTCCCATACCTCCATTCGCTACTTGCATTACATTTGCCAGCAAACGGCTCCCTTTCAAAGTTCCCCCCTGCTTCATCGTAAGAGTGTTTAATATATAATCGTTACCATTTCCGCCCAGCGTTGTTGCGTTTGATAAGTTCAGCGCAGTTACCTCGGGATGTACGGTACTATTTTTGCCTTGCAACGTTACCGTTCCGCCGTTTCCTAATTTCGTACAGAAATTTATTACCGGGGATTTGACAGTTGTTTCGCTGTCCACCGCTTCCAACCGGTTAAACGTTCCTACCGGGGAAGATAATACCGTTACGAACCGTAATTGTTCGGCATTTAACGTTACGCTTATAAAAGGCAACGCCAACAGAAAAAGTTTTTTCATCATTTACTCCTTGTTAGTCTGTTCTATATCCCTTTTTAACAAGAAGTAATGCAAGGCGGGCAGGGGGATACACAGCTTAGACAATATCCCCAATGTATCAAAAAAAAAAAACAAATCAACCCCCTTGCCGGGGGCAGGCTCGCTGGGCTTGACCAGAGTATAGCAATAGACGGTACTTTCTATTAAAAGGGAACAACATAGGGGGTATCCGCAAGTCTGCAAGACCCCAGAGCCGGGGCGCCCTTCTTGGCCGCGCTCATCTGATTCATTTAAGCCACATTATTCTGGACAAATAACTTTTTCCCCTCCTAAAAAGTTACAATATAAATATGCAATTTATTGACTCTCACGCCCACTTAAATGACCCGGCTTTTGACACCGACCGGGAAGCACTGATCGCACGCCTGCCGCAAGCCAATATGGCGATGGCCGTGGAAATCGGCTGTTCGCCCGAAGAATGGAAACCCGCTTTGGCCTTGGCGGCCAAACATCCGCAGCTTATCCGTGCGGTACTGGGCGTACACCCGGAATACGCCGCCCTTTTAACCTCTGAAAAATTGCAGGAGCTGGAACCGCTGCTGGCGGACCCTTATAATACCGCCGTGGGAGAAATCGGCCTGGATTATACGTGCCTGGACACGGCCGGGAAAGACCTGCAACAAGACGTTTTTGCCCAAATGCTGGGGCTGGCAAACCGTACCCGCCTGCCGCTGGTGCTGCACATCCGCCGCGAGGGGGAGGATTATGCCGCGTACGAAGACACGTTCGCCGCGTTAAAACGGGATTGGACGCCCTCTTCCCAACGCAAGCACGCAGGCGTATTGCACTGCTTTTGCGCCCGGTACGAAGAAGCAAAACGCGCGTTGGACAATGGGCTTTTACTGGGAATTAACGGCTGTTTTACTTACAAGAAAAACGAATATATCCGCGAAGCCGTCAAAAAAGCGGGCGCAGATAAAATTATTTTGGAAACGGACTGCCCCTATTTATCCCCCCAAGGCAAACGCGGCACCCGCAATGACCCCTCCAACATTCCGCTCATCGCACAGTTTACGGCGGACTATTTAAATATACCGCTTGAAGAACTGGCCGATGTTACCACCCGCAACACACTGGAATTGTACGGAATGGAATAAATTTGTTATAGTGCTGTAATAGGGATTTTTATGAAAAAACAACACTTTTTTATTTTTATCGCCGCGGCGCTTTTCGCTGCGGGGTGTACGTCACCGGAGCAGGACCAGCAAATCCGGCTGTTTTGGATGCAACAGTATTCCAATTTAATGATGAAAACAATGGGCCGGAAAGCTCCGGCCGTCCCCCTGATGCCGGCTGAACGCTCCGCCACCCGTCAAACGTTCGCGCAGCAGCCGCCCCAAACGCGTAAACCGGCCGCGCCCCAGCCGCAGTTAATGGACGTAACGCTGGAAACCGACGCCCTGCCGGGCAAAGCCCCGCTGGCGGACCGCAAACGGATGAAACGCGCGTGGGATGCGGTGCAGCTTTCCAACCAAAAAACGCTGGAAGACATTCATTCTACGTTTGGAGAACAAGTAAAAAACAAAGCTTTCGTACTTACCGCCCAGACGGAAAAACAACTTAAAAAAGAGGCCAGAGAAGCCGCCACTTTCGCCGCATATTTCGCGCGCCAGCGGGACTTGTTAACTAAACAGGAACAGGCATTAACGCAGTTAATGACGCAAAACCGCCACAATATCAAAAAGCTGAAAAATACCGGCACATCTTTATAATACGCTTCACGCGGGAGAGTTTATGCGGCTTCGCTTTATTTTAGGGCTGATCCTTTTAGCCGTTGCACTGCAATTCATCGCTAAAACGCTTAGCGGAGTACTGCCAATGGTGCAGGAAGCCGCCCAATATCCGGCGGGAAAACAAGCGTTTCAACTGATGCAAAAACGGATGCCGGAACGCCAACCCGCCAAAGAACCGTCCTTCCTCGCCAAAACGTCCCGCCAATTAAAAGAACGGCTGAAAACAATAAAGCCCGTTAAATTGGTTAACCCCGCAGAGCCCCAAGCCCAAAACGAAGACTCCGGCCACGCTTTTATGCAAATTACGCTGGAAGATTCCCGCCCGCCCGTTAACAATAAACACTTGGGGGCGGAGGCCTCCGCCCGCCTGGACGCTTTTTTACGCGAAAAGCGCGTACAAAACGCAAAATTGGCCGATGAAACCGGCGCCTTGTTTGGAAAAGACGCAAAGAAAGAAATCATCTATATTTTAGCCGAGGAAGAAAAAGAAAGCCGCGCCAACGCACTCACCAGCAAAACCGCCCAGGAATACGCCAAACGGCAAGAAAAAACGGACAAAAAAGTTTCCGCCCAATTAACCGCCGTATTTGAAAAATATAAAAAACAATTTAACCGCCGCCTAAATGAAAACGCCCCCGCCTGGAATGAATTTTTCAAGCGGGTAAATGCCTTCCAAAAAGCGGCGGATTAACATCCCTCAAAAGAACCGGAAGACCACACAGGATATAAAAAACCCCGCCTCGTACGAAGCGGGGTTCCTGCAAACAAATGTTAACTTAGTTCGCGGCGGCTTTTACCGTATCCACCAATTTCTTGAAGGACACCGGGTCTTTAATCGCCATTTCAGACAACATTTTGCGGTTAAGCGTAATGTTGGCTTTGGTCAGGCCGCTGATGAACTTGGAGTAAGACAAACCTTCCTCTCTTACCGCGGCGTTAATGCGGGTGATCCACAATTGGCGGTAGGTGGTTTTTTTGTCTTTGCGGTCCACGTAAGCGTGCACGCCGGATTTATCCAGCTGCTGCGTGGCCATGCGCAAGCGGCGGGATTTATCTCCGTAATAGCCGCTGGCTCTTTTCAATACTTTTTTCTTTCTTGCGTGTCTGGGAACGCTGAATTTAATTCTCATGTTTCTAACCTCTTATTTGGCCATGGGGAGATATTTTTCCAAGATCTTCCCTTTGTTGGACTCAGGCGTAATGACGCCGGTCTTTCTCATACCGTGTTTAATGGAGGCAGAAACAGGCGTTAACAAGTGTTTTCTGCCGGCTTTTCTGTGGGTGAATTTACCCGTGGCGGTTTTTCTAAAGCGTTTTTTGCCGCCGCTGTGGTTTTTTAATTTAGGCATTGTATTATCCTTTATGTAAAATGGCTCTTTTTACCCTACCTGTGCCGGGAGCCGGTCAAGCCCCGTACCCAGTCACTACAAAAAGAACCTGAAAAAACGGTTACTGATTGTTTTTAGGCACAAACGTCATCGACATGCGGTTGCCCATTTGCTGAAGGCCGCCGTCCACGCTGGCAAGTTCTTCCAAGCGTTTGGCGGTATCATTCAAAATCTGCATACCGATATCTTTATGCTGGTTTTCGCGCCCGTGGAATACCACTACAAAGCGCACCATGTCTTTTTTGCGTAAAAATTCTTCAATTTGACGGATTTTAACGTCCAAATCATGCGGAGCGATGCGCGATTTAATGCGCAGCTCTTTCATGGTAACTTTGGTTTGTTTCTTTTTGGCTTCCGCGGCTTTTTTCCCTTGTTCGTAAACATACCGGTTATAGTCAAGTATTTTACAGACGGGAGGCTGGGCGTTGGGAGAGATTTCTACCAAGTCCAACTCTTGCTCTTTGGCCAGCGCGATGGCCTGCGCAATCGGCTTAACGCCAATCATGGTTCCGTCGGAATCAATTACGCGCACTTCCGCCGCGCGGATATTTTGGTTTCTATTGTACAAATCTTTTTTGTACGTTCTTCTGTTATCGTATCTGGCCATTTAATTATTCTTTCAAAAAATTAGCCCTTTTTAGGGACCTTTCTATTATACAAACTTGCCGGGAAAAGTGTCAATTCGCCCCGGAAGTATGGCCGGAAAAAAGCCCCGCCTGCAACGCGGGGCTTTTAAACCGGCTGAAAATTTTATTTTTTAAAAAACCAGCCCGCTTTTGCGCCTGTTTTCCGTTTAACATTCTGCTGCACACGGGCGGCCTGCTGGCGTTGAAGCTGTTCTTCTTGGGCCTGAATCTTACGGGCGATGTTTTCAAAACGGGCGGCTTCTTTTGCGTTGCCCGTATATTTGTACATTTCCGCGATATCCGCCGCGTGAATATACGCCATAGAGGGATTCAATTTTTCCAATTTTTCAAAATCCGCCAAAATTTTTCTTACTTCTTTTTTATGGGTGGAAATCCATTTGCCAAGCCCGTCGCCAAAATAGACCGTATTCATAGCCATCGGCTGAAACAAACCGAAATGCGTCATTTGGGCTTCGGCGCGCAGCAAATACAACGCGGGAGAAGCGGTTTTACCGCCAAGCTCAATCGCTCTTTGGGAATAGTTAAGCACGTTGGCCAAGTCGGTATCAGTAATCTGGTAGTCTACATCCAAGCCTTCCCAATCCGCATTGGTGGCGCACACGACGGTGGCGTTAAAATAAGCCACATAGTTGCGATGTTTCCGGATTTGTTCCTGCGCGTTTTTCACCAAAATCGGTTTGCTGTTAGTATGATAAAAAGAAGCCACCTCATTGACATACACGGGCAAAATTTCATTCTTTTTAATTTTTTGCTGCACTTGGCGGTCCGTCAAGTTTCCGTGCAGAGATTGATATGCAGTCCGCACATTTTGGGCCAATTTAGCGAAATCTGCGTTTTGGGCCATACATAACCCGGCAGTTAACAACAAAGCAAAAGCCAATCCTAATTTTTTCATTTTATTTTTCCTTTTCCATACTTAGAATATATTAAAACTATACGGAATTAAGCGCCACAAAACCAGGGCCATTGGACCTAATTTTTACTAGGCCCGGACCCATAAAAAAGGCTCCCGAAGGAGCCTTTGAAAAATGCGTGCGCCGGATTTTATTAATCCTGCACGATTTTGCGGGTGTTACCAACGGGATTAATCCGCGCCGGAACGCCTTTATATTCAATTTTGCCGCGGCCCATGGCGGCGGCGTCCAACGTATCCGCAGCAAACACTTCAATATCACCGGAACCGTTAAGAACCGCTTTTACAGATGCGGCGCGCAAATCGCCCGCGTCAATATCACCGGATCCGTTGTTTTCCAAATACGCTTCCTGCGCAGTCCCGGCAAGTTCAATTTCCGCGTGATTGGAAGCCACCGCGCGAACGACATCGGCCGACAAGCGGTTTACATCCACTTCCGCCCGGTCAGAAGAAGCGACGGTTAAGGTTTTAACGTCCAAATTGTCAATGGAAATATCGCCGTTTTGCGAAGCGTTCAGCGCAAGCGTATCAGCCCGTAAGGAACCGCGTACGTCAAGCTCGCCGTTTTGGCTGACGGTAACGGCGGTAAGCTCAGGCGACGTAACCACAATACGCAATTTATCTTTATCTTTACCAAACATCGGCTCGGAAAAAGATACGATAAGCGTGCCCTGTTCTACACGCACCTGCGCGGCGTTGACCAATTTATCCCGCCCGCTGACGGTAACGGATGCGTCCGCGCGCTGCATAAAATCCACTTCCGCGTCGCCGCGGACATCCACGGCTTTAAATGCGCCTAAATTCTCCACATTGCGCGAAGTATACCCGGCAATTCCCCGGGCTTGCACGGCCGCACCGCACAAAACCACCGCGCCCAACAGTAACATTACATTTTTTAGTTTCATAGTACCCCCAGATTATTTTAACCCGTATCAAACGGGCTTAGTATTATTTTAAAACTTAAAAAAGTTTCCGCAAGCGCAAAAAAAGATTAGGGAGGAGACAAGCAAGAACGTCTTAAATTTGCTAAAATAGATATAACTTCACACTATTTACGGCAAGGGGATAATCATGAGCAACAGAAGAATGGCCCGGGAATGTGCCCTGCAATCACTTTATTATGCCGACAGCGCCAAAACTGCCGACGCATTGCAACTGGCGGACTACGCGGCCGATTTTAAACAAGAACTGGGGGAAAGTTTCCCTTTTTGCGAGGAGCTGGTAACCGGCACCGCAAAAAACTTGCCGGCGATTGATAAAATGGTATCGGCGTATGCCAAAAACTGGACGATCAGCCGCATGTCGGTGGTGGACCGCTCCATCCTGCGCATGGCCACCTACGAAATGGTCTTCAGCCCCGAACGCACCCCCGTTCCCGCGATTATTGACGAAGCCATTGAACTTGCCAAAAAGTATTCTACCGAAAATTCCAGCAAGTTTATCAACGGGCTTTTGGATCAGCTTAAAAAAGAACGCAAATAACTGTGTTATGCACCCAAAAGAAGAAATTGAACGGCTAAAAAAGCTGGTCAATTATCACAACAATCTTTACTACAATTTGGACAATCCCATATTGTCCGACACGCAGTACGACGAACTTTACAAACAATTAAAAGACCTGGAAGACCAATACCCCCAATACCGCACCAAAAACTCCCCCACCCAGCGGGTAGGCGGTAAAGCAGCGGAGCTGTTTGCACCCATAAAACACGCGGCGGCGATGATGTCTTTGGACAATTCCTACTCGCCGGATGAAATACGCGAATGGTACGACCGTACTGCCAAAACCCTCCAGCGCGGGGATTTTGAAATGGTGGTGGAAGCAAAAATAGACGGGGTTTCCTGTTCTCTTACCTACCTAAATGGAAAATTAATTCAGGCCGCCAGCCGCGGGGACGGCAAAACCGGCGAAGATATTACCGCCAATGTCCGCACCATTAAAAACATTCCGCACGAACTGCCCGGCGCGCCTGATGGCGTGTTAGAAATCCGCGGGGAAGTATATTTAGATAAAAAAGATTTGGAAGCTCTCAACGCCGCTCAAATTTTAAAAGCCGAAAACACTTTTGCCAACACCCGCAACGCCGCGGCAGGGTCGCTTCGCCAAAAAGACCCGCAAATAACCGCCACGCGGCCGCTTAAATTTTTTGCCCATTCGTTTGGCGCGGGGGATATTACGGCAGACAGCTTTAGCGCGTTTATCGCCCAATGCAAGGCATGGGGTTTTTCCATCTGTCCGGCGCGCACACAAACCACACTTATCAGCGAAGTCATCCGTTTTTACAACCAGTTTGAAGCCTCCCGCCACAACTTACCATTTGACGTGGACGGCCTTGTCGTAAAAGTAAACCGTTTTGAATACCAACGCATTTTGGGCGTTACGGCAAAAAGCCCGCGCTGGGCAATTGCTTTTAAATACCCCGCGCCGCAAGCTACCACCACAGTAAACAACATTATTTTTTCCGTAGGCAGAAGCGGCATTATTACCCCGGTGGCGGAGTTGGAACCCGTCCCGTGCGCAGGAGTTATTATTTCCAACGCCACACTGCATAATTTTGACGAGATCAACCGCCTGGGCGTACGCGTGGGGGATACCGTAATCATTGAACGTGCGGGCGAAGTAATCCCCAAAATCATAAAAGTAGCCGAACACAAAGGGACCGAAGAAGTTCTTCCGCCGGCCAAATGTCCGTCCTGCGCCGAACCCGTTTATAAAGAGCAAGATGAAGTGGGCTATTATTGCATTAATCCTTCCTGCCCGGCCCAGCTGCGGGCGCGGCTTTTGCACTTTGCCTCCCGCAACGCCATGGATATTGACGGCATGGGCGATGCGGTAATGGATATGCTTTTAGAAAATAAATACGTATCCGATTTTGCCGATATTTATGGCCTGACGTTTTTACACCTGCTCAATTTAGAAAACTTTAAAGATAAAAAAGCCCAAAATCTGTTGGATTCCATTGAAGCCAGCAAACAAAAACCGCTTGCCAAGTTGCTGTTTGCGCTGGGAATTGCATTTGTAGGCGAAAAAACGGCTGAAATTTTGGCGGACCGCTTCCGAACGCTGGACGCGTTAAAAGATGCGCCGCTTGAAGAACTGCAAAGCGTACGGGAAGTGGGCGAAAAAGTTTCTCAAAGCATTTACGATTTCTTCCGCAACCCGCGTGCGTTGGAGCAGATTGAACGATTACGCGCGGCGGGGCTTAATTTCACACAGCCCAAAAAAGAACTGTCCGGCAACGTATTAGACGGGAAAACGCTGGTGTTTACCGGAGAGCTTAAAACTATGACGCGCACCGAAGCCGAACTGTTAGCAAAAGAATACGGCGGAAAAGCAAGCGGAAGCGTGTCGAAAAAAACGTCCTACGTGGTAGCCGGGGAGGCGGCGGGGAGCAAGCTAAAAAAAGCAAACGAGCTGGGTGTACCCGTCCTAACCGAGGAAGCGTTTCTCGCGCTTATAAAACATACTCCCCAAAAGTAATTTTTATAAAAAACCGGGACGGAAAAAATTTCCGTCCCGGTTGCGTTTAGCGTTTTGCGTACTAATTCTGCAATAAATTTCCGTCGTCCAAACAAACCGTATACCCGTAATAGGCATAACTGTCAATTAATGAATTTTTCGGCACTTGAATTTTAGGGTTGCGTTTGGCGTGCGCCGCCATTAAATAATAATACGGCACGCCTTTAAGAGGATCTTTCTGCTGGCGGGTGGGTACAAAATAGCGTTTTTTATTTTTATTGACCACCAACATATACACCCCCAGCCTGCCGCGCAGCGTTTCTTCAGAACAGCGCGTTTGGTTTTCAATCATTTTCAGTTCCGATTTGGAAATTTCCACATAACCCGCGTCTTTTAATTCCTGCTCCCTACGGTGAATTTGCGCCAAAAATTCCGGGGTAGGCGGCAAAGACTCGCTGGGAAGCAAAAATTTTTTGCGGTTTTGCAACGCTTCTAAATAAACCGAATAGCCGGAGTCGGTAAGCGTATTATCCGTTTTAAAAATTTTTGTGCCTTTTAAATCCCGCAAAGAAAACACGTCTTTCATCGGCACACCCGCACGCTGGAAAACGGCCAGCGCATCCTGCCCGATATGCTTCTCCAACGTGGTATACCCCGCCAGCGTAAGCATTTCGCGTTCAAATTCCGTTTTTTTATTAATGGTAACGATAAATTCCGCAGGCACTTTAGGATATTTATTTTTTAAATACTCCACCCCTTTACGCTGTTCCGCCCGGTGAATGGACGCAAACAGCGCGCGGTGTTCGTCCGTCAGGTCGTTTACTTCCGGCTTGACGGCATAGCGTTGTTTGAGGGCGGCCAGCATTTCGGCGTCCGTCATATATTCGGGCTCCAAATTAATCAGCCGTTTGCGCGCAATCAGGTTTAAAGGCTCCACCGCCAGCGCCGCGTTGTAAAACTCCGCCGCGCCCTGTTTATCTCCCTGGTATTCGGTAATAACACCTTTGCCCACCAAAGAGTTAACGTTGGCCGGGTTTACCGTCAGCGATTTGCCGTACCAGGCGAGGGCTTCTTTATTCTGCTGGCGTTTGAGGGCAATATCCCCCAGCATAGAATACGTGTACGACAAATAAGGAGAGGCGCGGTTCATCTGTTTAAGAGCGGCCTGAAACGCCTTTTCCGCTCCGTCCAAATCATCCAAATTTAAAAGAACACCCGCCAAAGAAAGCTGGGCTTGCTCATCAGCAGGATTAATTTTTACACAGCGCGTAAAAATCTCTTTCGCTTGGGCGCTTTGTTTATCCGCATACGCTTTTTTGCCTTGCTCCAGGCAGGCCGTCATCGTTTCCGGCGCGGCAAACGACGCCGAGCAAGAAAGAGCGCACAGCACGCTAACGGAAAACGGTTTTAAACAACGCATGTAACACTCCTTGCAATTTTTCGGCTTTGGTTAATTTAACCGGGCGCATAAAACGGAAACCCGTTTTTCTTATTTTAGCAAGATTTGCGGCATATACACACCCCATCATCCGGCAGGGGAGCATTTTAAGACGCGCAAAACGCTTCATTTGTTCAAACGCGCGCGCGTATAATTTTTGCGCCGTTTGGGCGGTTTGGCTCAGGACGCGGGCCAAATCGTCCCCCGCCCGTCCGGCCAAAACGTCCTGCCGCGTAAGCCCAAAACGGGCCAGCAGCTCTTCCGGCAGATAGACACGCCCCAAAGCGGCGTCGTCCGGCACGTCCCGGATGATGTTGGTGAGCTGTACGGCTCCGCCTAAATCTTTCGCCAGCGTATCCGCCTGCGGGCCTTTTACGCCTAAAATATCCAAGGTGGCCAAGCCCACCACTACGGCCACGCGGTAAATATAGCCGTCCAACTGCGCAAACGTATTATATGTTTGGCCGCGCAAATCGGCGCGCATACCGTCAATAAGCATTAAAAAGCGGTCTTCCGTAATGCCAAATTCCCGTACGTGCGGCAACAGGCGTTTGCCCAAATCCGTTTCCGGCGCTCCCGCATACAGACGGGCGATTTCCGCCGCCCAAAAATCAAGCTCACCGGCCGGGTTTTGCACGTCCGGTTCGTCAGCGATATCGTCCATTCGACGGCAAAATTCATAATAATCAGCCAACGCCTCCCGGCGGCGTTTGGATAAAAACAAAAACGCCGGGCCAAAACTGGATTTTTTATAAGAACGGTTATTTGCCGTCATGTATTTTTCCGTTTTTATGTAAGTAAGACAATGCCGCCCCCGTGGCGGTGGCGTAAATGGCGTTTTTGGGGATGATAAAATTTACCCCGTGCATCTTGCGAAGCGCTTGAAACACTTTTTTGGCAAAAGGCACTTGCGTCAGCGTACCCGTTAAAATAACGTCTTGTACCGCGTCATTGCGGCAGGCGAAAACGGCCATCATACCGATGGTTTGGAACGTCATATTTAAAATGCCCAGCGTAAGGTCTTCCGGCGTGGCGCCGTCTTCCATTTTGCCAAAGTTGGAAGCGGTTGTATCGGGCGACAGCGTGGCGATAACGCCTTTGCTGATGTCTTCAATATTTAAATCCACACGCTTTAAGGAGCCTTTTTCCGCCAGTTCCACCACCGTCTTAAACGAGGTGGCCCCGCACAATTTGCCGCACAGCCCAATCACTGTGCCGCCGCCAACGCCGGACCCGCCGATATGGCGGATGCCTTCCGCCCCCGCGCGCACAAACGCCGTGCCGGTGCCCATACTGACGATTAAGCCTTCTTTTTTGCCCGACAAAGCAAGCCCGCCTAAACCAATAGCTTTAAATTCATCCACCACGGAAGTGGGAATACCGTATACGTCTTTTTTAAATAAAGACGCGCCAACCCCGGTTAAAATAATTTGTTTTACATCCGCCAGGGAAAGACCGTTCTCGTTAACAAACTTGCCAAGCGCACCATAGGCGGAAGTAAGCGGATCGGCCGCTTCCACCTTCAGCATAGAAACGAGTTTTCCCTCGTGCGAATAACCGACGATTTTGGTGGTGGAACCGCCGACGTCAATCCCGATAACAACGCTCATAAATTCTCCTTGCTAAGGCCGATGGACTTGAGGAACGGACCGTTTTCGGCCGGGCGGCCCAAGAAGTTTTTAACCATATCTTCTTCTTCCACCGTACCGCCTTTTTCTAACACTTCGCGGCGGAATTTTAAGCCCGTTTCGGGATTAAAAATACCGTGTTTTTGAAATTCGCTAAAGAAATCTTCCGCAATCACTTCGGACCATAAATATCCGTAGTAACCCGCATCGTAACCTCCCATAATATGGCCGAACGACGCCTGCGGAAGGGTGTTTTTGGTAAGCGGCAACCCGCGCACTTTTTTAGTCAAATCAAAATACAGTTTGGTGGAATCGGGCGTTTTGTCCGCCGTGTGGAGCGTCATATCGTACTGCGCAAAAAAGTTTTGCCGCAAATATGCGCCGCCCGCGCCAAAATTTTTGGCCGCAATCATGCGTTTAATCAAATCATCCGGCAGGGCTTCACCCGTTTTATAATGTTTGCTGATTTTTTTGAGCACCTGCGGGTCCCACGCCCAACGCTCCAGCATTTGGCTGGGCACTTCCACAAAGTCCCCGCTGACGCTGGTACCCGAGAAAGCCGCATATTTAGATTTGGTAAGCGCGTTGTGCAGCACGTGGCCAAATTCATGGAACAGCGTTTCTACTTCGCCGTGTTTTAACAAAGACGGCGTGTCGGCGGACGGTTTATTCATATTGGCAACAATCGCCACAAACGGGATTTGGTACGTGCCGTCTTGTTTTTCTTCGCCCTCTACCAGGCCGAAGCAGGCGGCGTGTTTGTATTTGCCTTCGCGCGGATATAAGTCCATATAAAAATAGGAAACCAGTTCGCCGGAGGCCGCGTCTTTAATTTTAAACGCTTTTACGTCCGGGTGCCAAGTGGGTATGTCGGCCGGTTCAAACGTAATGCCAAATACGCCGCCGAACAGCTCAAGCATCCCGTCAATGACAACCTGGGAAGGGAAATACTCTTTAATTTTTTCGCTGTCCAGTTCCAAGTTTTCTTTGCGGTATTTGTTGCTCCAGTAGCCGCTTTCCCACGGGTACAGCGTGCGGGACTTTTTGCCGGATTTTTCATTTTTATAGGCAATCATTTCTTTATCTTCTTTTTTGCCCATAGGTTTTAATTTTTTCTGCAAATCTTTCAAAAACGTCATAACCGTTTTGGGGTTTTTAGCCATACGGTTTTTTAAACGCAAATCGGCGTGGGAATTATATCCCAACAGCTGCGCGATTTGGCGGCGCAGGCCGAGCGTTTTTTCCAAAAGGTCCACGTTTTCCGCTCCGCCGCGGCGGTTGTATTTGTATTCCAGCTCCCGGCGGGCGGATTCATCTTCCGCATTAAGCATAAAGGGGACGTAGTCCGGGTAGTCCAGGGTAACAAGATATTTGCCGTCGTCAGTTTTTTCCAGCTTGCCGATGTAATCTTCGCCCAGGCCGCGCAGTTGTTCACGCGTAACGGCGAGAGGGTCTTTATATTCCTGGATGTTTTTGTCGAACTTAATTAAGTATTCGGCTTTTTCTTTATTAAGGGCTTTAAATTTTTCCAAATCTTCGTCGTTTAACTCCATACCGCTGTTTTTAAAACCAATCAGCATTTCTTTAACGAGTTTGGCTTGGATAGGGTCCAGCGTGGGGTTTGTGTCGGTATATTCGCGGATGGCTTTATAAACATCCCGCCGGGTGGCCACATCCACCATATATTGGCTGGTTTTCATTTCCAAATCGTGCACCGCATCGCGGAAGTTTTTATCCGTAGACACGTAAGACAAAAATCCGCTCATCCCAAGCGCGTTGCCGTAATTGTCAAACGCGCGTTCGTACGCCATAATGGTATTGTCAAACGTGCGTTCCTGCGCCGGAACGGCGATCAAGGCCGCCAGGTCTTTTTCCAGCTGAACGCGGGCCGCAGCTTCGGCAGGAGCCAGCTCTTCCGCTTTGTAATTAAAATGCAAAACGCCGTTTTCAAACATATCTGCCATACAATGTCCCCCTACGGCGGCAAACATCGCCGCCGCGCATAAAATTATCTTTGTTTTTTTCATATTAATATAATACACTTTATTGTACCGGTTGTCCGCGTGAGCGGAACTTTTATGCGGCCGGACGCGTAAATTGTAACAAACTATAAAGAATTCCTTTGTTATTTGTTATAATTTATATTATATTAATTCACATCAAGGAATTAGTGGAAAAAAAACAATGTACGAAGCGTTTGTACCTAAAGAGATATTCCTTACCAAAGGAATCGGCAGACACAAAGAAAAACTCGCGAGCTTTGAAGAAGCGTTGAGAGACGCCAAAATCGCCAGCTTTAACTTGGTGCCTGTGTCCAGCATTTTCCCTCCCGGCTGCAAAACCGTCCCCGTTTCCAAAGGGCTGAAAGAATTGCACCCGGGCCAGATTCTGCACTGCGTCATCAGCAGAAACACGAGCAACGAATACCGCCGCTTGATTTCGGCTTCCGTAGGGTTGGCTATTCCGAAAGAAAACAAAAAAACCCACGGTTATATTTCCGAACATCACAGCTTCGGCGAAACCGACAAACAAGCCGGCGATTACGCCGAAGACTTGGCCGCGCTCATGCTTTCTACCACCTTGGGTATTGAGTTTGACAACAACACCACTTGGGACCAGAAAGAAGAAATCTGGAAAATGAGCGGTAAAATCGTCCGCACGACCAACATCACCCAATCCGCCATCTGCGTGGAAGGGATGTGGACCACCGTCGTGGCCGCCGCCGTATTCGTGAAATAACAAATATCACGGTAACATTGTGAGCGACAACGTACAAACCGATAAGTTTATGGGGCTAGAGAGCAAATACAGCTCTCTGCCCCTTTGTAAATTCGTGGTAGTGCCCGTACCGTTTGAAAAAACGGTCTGCTACGGACACGGTACCGCCAAAGGCCCCGCCGCCATTATTGAAGCCTCCACCCAAATTGAACTTTGGGACGAAGAAACCAAAACTGAAACCTGGGAACTTGGCATCAATACGCAGCCGGCCGTGAACTGCAAAGGTTCCACGAACACGGTATTTAAAAATATCGATAAAACCGTGCGCAACCTGATGCAATACAAAGCCGTTCCGTTTTATATCGGCGGCGAACATACGGTTACCCAGGCTTTGGCCCAGCCGTATATTGAAAAATACAAAAATTTGAGCATTCTGCACTTTGACGCCCACGCCGACCTGCGCGAAACATTTGAAGGTACGCCCAAAAGCCACGCCTGCGCGCTGTATCCGGCGTCCCGTCAGGTACCCGTAGTGCAAGTGGGCATCCGCAGCGTAGCCAGCGAAGAAAAGCAGTATTGCAACGCCGGTAAAGTAACCACGTTTTTAATGCACGAAAACCGGGATGTTAACAAACTGATCCCGCAAGTGCTTGAAAAACTGACCGATACGGTTTACATTACCATTGACGTAGACGGCTTTGATCCGTCCGTCATCCCGGCAACCGGCACCCCGCAGCCCGGCGGTTTTATGTGGTATGAAGCGTTGGATTTATTCCGCGAAGTCATCAAACATAAAAACATCGTGGCGGTGGACGTGGTGGAAGCCTGCCAGCGCAAAGCCGACGCCATTACGGAATTTAACACTTCTAAGTTAATTTACCGCTTAATGGGATATTTGGCTTTGAAAGACCAAAAGAAAAAATAAGTTTTACCCAAACAAAAAGCCCCGCTCTTAAAAGCGGGGCTTTTTGTTTATTTAAAAGAAAACCCGGGAGACGAGCTGGAAAATACATCCGGCGTACTCCGGTTCGTTAACGCTTGGCAAAAAGAATACCCTTTACTGCCTTCCGCGCCTCCCCAACAAAAAAACTCTTCTCTGCTGTAATACTTTTCCAACGACGGCATCCCGGCAAGCCTCGAATAACAGTAAGAGGAATAAGAAATCGTTTCCTCAGCTGAACGCCGATGGATGTTGCATGCCCAATTGTTATAAGAAAATACTTCCATATTACCATCGCGGGAAATGGAAGCCCCGGGAGGAAGAGAAATATCCAAATCGTCAAAAGAGAGCGTATAATCACCATTTGCCAAATAGTACCGCTGCTGCGCATCATTGATAGCGCGCAACATGGGCATAAATGAGACAACGCGCGTTTTCATTACGGCCCGTTCATACTGCGGCAGTGCGACAGCCGACAAAATACCAATAATTAAAACAACAACCAACAGTTCTATAAGCGTAAAACCTTTCATTTTAATACCCCCAAAATAAATATGTCATTCCCTTCTATAAACCGTCATTCTCAACAGTCCGGCGAAACCTTTTAATAACGGAAGATCCCCGGCTATACATCCCGGGAATGACGGCTTTTAGCTATGTTACAAAAAAAAAAAAACGAATACAACCCCTTCCTTTCTTCTGGAAACAGCCATTATATTCCTAGCCGTGCAGGATAGAATACCACAAAAGAAGATTATATGATTTTTCAAATCCGCTCCGAGTTGCGCGGACTAGTTGGGGCGCGGCGTAGTGGTAATTACGTAAGCCCCAAGGTACGCGCAAATCGGCAGGATTGGGAAAATTGTTTATCCTTAAAAGTAAAGCGGAGCAGAAATAATTTTCTGCTCCGCTTACGTTAATCGCAAGATAACACCAGCCGTTATAAAGGCGGCAGCGGGCCGACGTCGCCGTTTTCCGGCAGCGTATAGGGCGTTTTTAAAAGCGCTTTGGCGGCTTCGTCAAAACCCCATTTGTCTTTAAAGGTCAAAACGTATTGGTACTGTTTTACCGCGTCTTCGCGGCGGCCCAACAAATCGTACACCTGGCCCAGGCGGAACTCATTCCACAAGCCCCAGCGGCTGACTTCCTGGTTTTTGAGCGCGGCGCGGCCCTCTTCAAACGCTTCGCGCGCTTTTTCAAAATTACCCTTTGCCATTTGCACCGTGCCCAGGGCTGTATAGGCGCGGGCAATATAAATGTCTTTATAAAAGGGGTCTTTGCCGATAAGTTCCAAAAACTGGTCCGCCTGCGCAGTTACGCCGTCGTAATCGCCCGTTTCGTACAGGCAGATTACCTCCACATAGTGCATCAGCGGATTTTTAGGATATTTGGCGCGCAGTTCGCGGATGTATTCCACCGATTTAGCGGGATTATAGTATTTGCTCTTGCGCGTATTCTGCACTTCAATTAAAATCAGCTTTGCGCTGTCGGCCGTAAACATAGCTTTTTCGCGCGCGGCGTTTAATTGTTTTACGCCTTCGTCCGGGTTGCCTTTAATGGCTACAATTTTAGCCAACACCTTAATGACTGACGGCAGCGTGCCGGCATAATACTGATACACCCCCAAACCAAAATATGCGTCATAATAAGAGGGATCTATCACAAGTGCTCGTTCCAAATTTTTAATGGCTTTACGGCCCGAAAAATACGCCGTAATCCAACTGCGGTTGCGCATAGAAAACATCGCCCGTAAACCGTACAGCGCGCCAATACCCATATAAGCGTTGGGGTCATCCGGGTGTTGTTTCATCCAGCGTTTGATGCCGGTGATGGAATCATCTAAAATTTTTTCAAATACTTTGCGCTGTTTATCGTCGCTTGTTTCAAACTCATATTCATAGCGGGACCAGGCAATCATCGCGTTGCCAAAGTGGGCAAAAGGATGATCCGGGTACTGCGCAAACACTTGGGCAATATTTTTATCCGCCGTGGCAAAATCCAAGCTGTAAACGCCGTTAATACCTTCGGACGCGGCGACCATTACGTCCGGCGGGAGCTGGATTTCCGCCCGCGCAGGCAAAACGGCGGCGGACGCCAACAGGCAGACCGCCGCCATCACACAAATAAATTTGCGCATTATTTTTTGGCCTCAATTTTATCTTTGCCAAAGTACGGGCGCAACGCTTCCGGGATGATAACGGACCCGTCCGCCTGTTGGAAGTTTTCCAAAATGGCGGCAAACGTGCGGCCTACGGCGAGGCCGCTGCCGTTTAACGTGTGGACGTATTCCTGTTTGCCCTGGGCGTTTTTAAAGCGCAGGCCCATGCGGCGGGCTTGGAAGTCCAAACAGTTGGAACAGGAAGAAATTTCGCGGAAGCGGTTTTCGCTGGGCATCCAAACTTCAATATCATACGTTTTGGCGGAGGAGAAGCCGATGTCCCCGCTGCACAGTTCCACCACATGGAACGGAATGCCAAGGGCTTTTAACACGTCTTGCGCGTCGGAAACCATAGTTTCAAGCATTTGGTAGGATTCTTCCGGCTTGGACAGCATAACAAGTTCCACTTTATCAAACTGGTGGTTGCGGATGAGCCCGCGCGTATCCTTGCCGTAGGTGCCCGATTCTTTGCGGAAGCACGGCGAATAGGCCGTCAATTTAACGGGCAGTTCGGCTTCCGGCACGACGCGGATGCGGTTTAAGTTCGTCAGCGGAATTTCGGCGGTGGAGATTAAAAATTGTTTCGGCTCGCCCGTCAGTTCGTACATATCTTCGCGGAACTTGGGCAATTGGCCGGTGCCGATTAAAATATCTTCGTTTACGATAACGGGCGGCAGCACTTCGGTATAACCTTTTTTGGCGTGCAAGTCTAACATAAACGAAATGATGGCACGTTCCAAGCGGGCGCCGTCCCCTTTAAACAAAGCAAACCGGCTGCCGGATAAAGCGGCGGCGGCTTCAAAATCCAAAATGCCGAGTTTTTCACCAATGGATTGGTGATCCAACGGTTTAAAATCAAATTTAGGCAAGGGAATGGAGCAGGCAATATATTCCGGGTTGTCCACGTCCGACACGCCCACCGGGATTTTTTCGTTCGGCATATTGGGAATGGACAACAACAATCCGTCAATTTCCGCTTTTAAGGGTTCCATTTCGGCTTCTTTGGCGGCCATTTCTTCTTTTAATTTGCCCACTTCGGCCATGGCCTGTTGGGCGGCTTCGTCGCCTTGTTCTTTTTTAATTTTACCGATGGATTTAGACATTTCGTTGCGTTTGGCGCGCAGCTCCTCCACCCGGGCCAGCACCGTTTTATAAGCGGCGTATTTCGCCAACACTTCGTCAATTTGTCCGGCAAGTTCGGGCTTGCGCAAAGACAGGCGTTTTTTTACTTCTTCAGGGTTTGCAACGATATATTTAATGTCTAACATAGACTCCTCTTTTACTCCGTTTCTAAATTGATTAAATACGGTTCCGGAAATAAATGGCGGTACGGTTTAAACGTGGCAACGGCGTATTCCATCCCGTAAGACGTTAAAAGCCGCATACTGACCGGGGCCGACGAACTCTGCCCCGCCACCAGCGCGCCCACCACTAACGCCAAGAGCACAAACAGCGTTTTAACAAGCGTAAAAAACGCTTTGAACGCAAACGCCGCCGATTGCTGGGCAAAAGTGTAGGGGGTATTTCTCATTTCATTTCCCGCCGTTTGGCAAGTTCTTTGGTAAAACTTTTGACGAGCGCGCGGGCGATGTCGTCCGCCGCGTTCAGCGCGTTGGGGGCGGAAGCGTCATCCGACCCAATCCAAATAATTTCAGCCGTTTCCACATCCACCAGTTTGGCGATAATGCCCACCCGCGCGTTAATGGTGTATTCCGTAGGCTGCACTTCGGTGGAGTGCGAATATTGCGTGCCGATGTTGCGCGTATAGCCGACGTACGTTCCGTCCGGCAGCTGCATTACGTCCTGCGTGTAAACGGGACGCGATTCCGTCCGGCGCGTGGCCGACATTTTCAGCTCCGTGCGCGCGGGAGTGTAAGAACTCACTTCCCCAATAAGCAGTACGTCCACGCCTAAAATACGGCCGATTTCGCGCGTCGTTTCCGGCGACAGATAACCGGATACGGAAATATGGTGCTCTTTCAATACGCTTTCCAGCTGGGCGCGTTCCACCACTTTAAAGCCGGACGCAATTAAATACTTGGCAAATAAATTTTCCACGCCCTGCACAGCCCCCCACTGGTTGGTAAAAGACATTACCCCTATGCGGTGCATTTGGTCAAAATCATACGTTTGGCTGATAACCGTTTTGGGCGTACAGCCGCACGCGTACAGGCAGAAAATAAGCGCAAGCGCCAAAAGTTTCTTCATACGTTTATTATATAATTTTTAGGCGTACGGAAATAAAGGTATAATAAAAATATATGACTAAAATTTCTCCTCTTTTTATTCAAAAAGCCAAACAAATTAAGCTCCTGTTAACGGATGTGGACGGCGTAATGACGAACAGCACCCTCAGTTTTTTTACGGATGCGCAAGGCCAAATACGCGAAATAAAACACTTTGAATCCTTAGACGGTATGGGGCTGATGTATTTGGCCTGGTGCGGGATAGATACGGGCATCATTTCGCGCGGAGCCAGCGAAACGCTGGAGTTCTGGGCGAAAGTGCTGGGTATGAAGTATCTGTTTTATAACACGTCCGTTAAACACCACGCGCTGGATTATTTGCAGCAAGAATACGGCATCCTGCCCGAAGAAACCGCATTTATCGGTGACGACCTGATTGACCTGGGCGTATTGGAACGCGTGGGCCTGCCGCTGGCCGTGGACAACAGCGTGCCGGAAGCCAAAGAAATTGCGCTCTATACCTCCCCCCGCCGCGGCGGGCACGCCGCCGTGCGCGATATTGCGGAGCAGATTTTAAAAGCGCGCGGAGAATGGGATAAAGTGGTAACCGCCAACCGGGACGGTTCTTTTGCTTCCCCTAAAAATACGCCGCGTATTGTAAAAGGGTTGTAAAATTTTTACAATAATAAAGATACATAAAACCTTTAAAGGAGCCTTATGAAAAAATTATTTTTGTTGTGCGCCCTGTTCGCAGCCGTTCCGGCTTTCGCGCAGGATTACTACGGCCTGCAGGAATACGGCCTTCGCAAAAACACCACCCGCGTAGAATTCTACGGCGGTATGACGATGCCCCACGACGACTGGAAGGTAAACAACCACGAACTCGGCACCACGGGCTGGACGGCCGGCATCGGTTTCACCCGTAACATTATGTCGTTCTTCGGCTTGGGCGTGGACGCCAACTACGCGCAGCTGGGAGACGGAGAAAAATTCGGCGGCAATTCCTATTACCGCACCGGCGTGGCCACCGGCCTCGTTACCGGCCGCCTGACGTTCTTCCCCTCTCAAGCCACCCGCGTATATATTCCGTTTGGTATCGGTATGAACCATATGTTCGCCCGCCAGAAAAACGCCGACGGCACCCACCTGACCACCAACAGCACCGACCTGGCCCAAATGATTGGCGCGGGGTTGGAATTTGATATTGACGAAACCGTCATCTTCGGCGTGGAAGGCCGCTACTACTTATTGGAAGCCAACGACGACTTTAAAGACGCCTTTGGAAAAAGCCGCTATAACAACATTTTGGTTATGTTAAAACTCGGCTGCCGCTTCTAATACGGCTTGGATTTAAAAACCCCGCCAAACGGCGGGGTTTTTAATTGGAATAATAATTAAAAAAACGGCTCGCCAAAAAATATATACTCCCTTTTACTAAAAATATGGAAACACAATTGTCTACATTTACCTTTGCCTTACTGGGCGCATTGGTGCTGGCCGTAATGGCCCTGCCGTTTTTTGTGCATAAAATAGAGCAGGAACTGGAAATTTTTCTGCTTGTATGCGGTATATGCGCCGTAACCGTTTCGCACGCGTGGAGCGGGCATCTGCTTTTGGAAGCCTTAAAAGAACCCTGGATGATTACCGCCGCCGTACTGATACTGGGCCTTTTATTTAAACGTTTTGGGCGGTATACGCCGCACGTGATTCACTCCATAGAAAAGAAAACAGGCCCTAAAACTTTTTTATTTTTGGCGGTTTTATGTATCGGCCTTTTTTCCAGCGTGCTGACCGCCATCATCGCCGCGCTGCTGGCTGCGGAAATTATTAAATTATTGGATTTATCCCCCCAGAAAAAAATTAAACTGGCCATTTATACCTGTTTTTCCATCGGGTTCGGTGCGGTGCTCACGCCCATAGGGGAACCGCTGTCCACCATTGTAGCCGCCAAATTAAAAGGCGCACCGTATTTTGCGGATTTCTTCTTTTTAATGAAATTGTTGGGCGTATGGGTTATACCGGGCTTGTTTGTATTCGGCCTGCTGGCTACGCGGCTGGCCCAACACCCCGTTACAATGCCGCCGGGAGAAGAAGTGCCCGGCGAAACATACAAAACTATCCTGGTGCGGACCGGAAAAGTGTATCTGTTCGTAGCCGGACTTGTTCTTTTAGGAGAAGGATTAAAACCAATTGCCCTGCGGACCATTCCGCATTTATCCAAATACGCGCTGTATTGGCTGAATACCCTCTCCGCCGTATTGGACAACGCAACAGTCGCCAGTATTGCGGTAACGCCGGAACTGTCAAAAGATGTACTGTTATTTTTATTACTGTCGCTGGTATGTGCGGGCGGACTGCTGATCCCGGGGAATATCCCCAACATCATCTGTGCGGCCAAACTGGATATTAAAACGCGCGACTGGGCCAAAACCGCTCTGCCGGTGGGTGCAGGCTTATTGGCAGTTTACTTTCTCGCCCTCTGTATTGTATTATAAGGATATGTACGATATTTTAATTAAAATTTTTCTGGCGCTCATGCTCGGCGGTATTTTGGGAATGGAACGCCAATACCACGATAAACCCGCCGGTTACGCCACTAATTGCTTAATCTGCCTGGGAGCTATGTTGTTTACTGTGCTTTCCGAATATATGGGTGCGGCCGGGGGAGATCCGGGCCGTATTTCCGCCCAGGTGGTAACCGGCGTGGGTTTTATTGGCGCGGGGTCCATCCTGCGGGATGGAAACAAAATATCCGGCTTGACCACCGCAGCCGGCGTATGGCTGGTGGCCGCCATCGGGATGGCCGTTGGATACGGGCAGTATATTTGGGCGTCGCTGGCAGCCGCTTCCATTTTAATTATTCAGCTGGGCGTGCGCAAAACATTGCGTTTGGTGGAATTTGTAAAACATTATGAAACCATTTATCTTACCTGCGAACCCAAATGGGCTGTAGTAAATAAAATAACGAAACAAATTGAAAAACAAAAAGTTTCCGTACTTAAAAGCGAAGTAACCAAACAAGACAATATCTTCCACGTAAGCATAGTAGCCACTTTTACGGGGCACGAGTTCCAAAATATTACAAAAGAACTGCTTGAAATGCCCGAAGTGTACAGTTTGTATAAATAATACAGGAGAAAACGCCGCCTATGACGGACGACACTACACCCATACCGCTGTTTAACCTTAAAGAACAATACGAAAGCTTAAAACCCCAACTCCACGCCGCTTCCCTGCAAGCGCTGGATTCTATGCACTGGCTGCTCGATGCGCAAACCGAAAAATTTGAAGAAGAATTCGCCCACATCATCGGCGTAAAACACTGCATCACCTGTTCCTCCGGCGCAAGCGCCATTCAAATTGCTTTAAAAGCGGCCGGTATAGGAGAAGGAGACGAAGTAATTACCACCCCGTTTACGTTTATCGCCACCACCTCTTCCATTTCTTTAACGGGCGCTAAATTTGTTTTTGCCGATATTGACCCGCGCACCTATAACATTGACGTAAAAGACGTAGAGCGCAAAATCACAAAACACACAAAAGCTATCCTGCCCGTACACCTCTACGGCTATCCGGCCGATATGGACGCTATTATGCACCTGGCCAACGAACACGGCCTAAAAGTAATTGAAGACTGCGCCCAAGCGCATCTGGCCATGGCGGACGGCGTGATGGTGGGCGGCATCGGCGATGCGGGATGCTTCAGCTTTTATCCCAGCAAAAACCTGGGCGCCTGCGGCGATGCGGGGTGTATTACCACCAATGACGACGAACTGGCCGACGCCTGCCGCTCTCTGCGCCACAGCGGCCGTGCCAAAAACAAAGCCTATGAATACGATTTAGAGGGTTCCACCCTGCGTATGGACGAAATCCAAGCCGCTGTTTTACGCGTTAAACTGCCGCATTTGGCCGCTTGGACGGAACAACGCCGCAAAGCCGCCGCCTGGTATGCCGAGGGGCTGGCGGGCGTGCCCGTAACGCTTCCGCCTACGCCGCCCGCCGGATACGAACAGGCGTATTACGTCTACACCATCCGGGCCGAACAACGGGACGAATTACAAGCGTATTTAAAAGAACGCAATATCGGTTCGGCGGTATACTACCCGGTACCCTTATACAAACAGCCCGCTTATAAACACTTGGGGTTCAAAGAGGAAGATTTCCCCCAAGCCGAAAAAGCCGCCCAAGAAGTACTGTCTATCCCGATGTTCCCGGAAATTACGGAAGAACAAGTGGCGCGCGTATGCGAAACCATACGCGAGTTTTACGAAAAAGATGCCACTGTTTAACACGGCACCGTTTCCTAAATCCCGCTCCGTAAAGAGCGGGATTTTTTATTGTCTAATGAAAACCCCGGCTATGCCGGGGGATATTTATTCCCCAAAAACTAACCCTTTTTGGCGCCTTGCAAATGACATTATAACAGCTATCCTATACTTGTAAGAACGATTTAACCGGCCCGGGGGGACGCTTAACCAAGGCGTAAGAGGGCCAACAGGGGATACGCGGAACGGCTAAAGAACACCTGCCGTTCCCACACATAAAAACCCCGCCGAAGAGGCGGGGTTCTTTGTGTACACTTATATAAAATTATCTTTATTTTTTAAGTGTTTTTATAACATTTTATTTTTAAGGCGGCCGGCAATGTTATCCAGTTCATCCAACGAATGATAATGGATGACCAGCGTGCCTTTTTTCATATTTTTGCCGTATTTTACTTCTACTTTGGTACCTAAAGCGGTTTGCAAGTCGTTTTCAAACGAAGCCACCTCGGCGGGTTTGCCGGATTTTTCCGCTTTCTTTACGGGAAACATTAAGGCGCGGGCGGCGTCTTCCGCCTGGCGGACGGACATTTTGCTGCCGTACATCTTTTTAAACAAAGCGTCGCGTTTGGCGGGATCCGTTACCATTAAAAGGGCGCGGCCATGGCCTTCGCTAATCATCCCTTCCTGCAACGCCTGTTGGATTTCCGGTTCCAAATCCAGCAAACGGAGCGCGTTGGAAACCGCCGCTTTGGACTTACCGCAATACGATGCGAGGTCCGTCTGCGTAATATAAAATTTATTCATCAGGTTGCGGTAACCTAAAGCGGTTTCAATAGGGTTTAAATCCTCGCGCTGGATGTTTTCAATTAACGCCAAAGCGCACATTTCTTTATCGCCCAAGTGTTTATGTACGATAGCGTCAATTTCCGTCAACCCGGCCAGCTGCGTCGCGCGGAAACGGCGTTCCCCCACTACAATTTCGTATTTATCAAGCCCGGCATCATACACAACTACAATAGGCTGGGTAAGGCCGTGTTCTTTAATGGATTGGGAAAGTTCCTGCAATTTGGATTCGTCAAATACGCGGCGGGGCTGAAAACGGTTGGGAACAATTTTATTGATGGAAATGCGCGTTACGCTGGCCCCCGCAGGATCCACGGCTTGGGCGGCCTGTTGCGTAGTCATTTGCACCACTTCTTGGGTTTGTTTGATAAGAGCGTCTAAGCCCTTTCCTAAAGCTTGTCTGGACATCTCAGCCTCCAAAATCGTAATTTACGGGTGTTTCGCCCGTCATTTTAAAATCTTTATACATTTCCGCATTGGCGCCGCGGCGGGTTAAAAATTCAATGGCCAACTGAATGTAGGCATTGGCACCGCGGCAGGCGGGGTCGTAATCAAAAATAGACTGGCCAAAACTGGGGGCTTCCGCCAAACGGATATTACGCGGAATAGGCGTTTTATACACTTGTTCCCCAAAAAAGCGGCTGACTTCCGAAAAAACTTGTTTAGAAAGATTCATCCGGGCGTCATACATCGTAAGCACACCGCCGTCCATTTTAAGCTGGGGATGCAAAAATTGTTTAATTTTAGCCACCGTACTCATAAAGTGGGCCAAGCCTTCCATAGCGTAGTATTCGCACTGAACAGGCGTAATCACACTGTCAGCCGCCATCATAGCGTTTAATGTTAACAGGCCTAAAGAGGGAGGACAATCAATAATAATATAGTCATACATTTCGCGCAACGGGGCCAGGGCGTCTTTCAGCATATTTTCGCGTCCGCGAACATTAACAAGTTCCACTTCCGCCCCGGATAAATGTTTACAAGCAGGAAGGACATCCAACATTTCGCACGAAGTTTGACGGACCACTTGCTCAAAGGGAGCCGTGCGGGTAAGCAAATGATAAACGGATTTTTCCCCATCCGCAACATTTACCCCCAAACCGGAGCCCGCATTTCCCTGCGGGTCAAAATCAACCAATAAGACTTCCTGGTCCAAACACGCCAAAGCGTATGATAAATTAATAGAAGTGGTGGTTTTACCCACACCGCCTTTTTGGTTGGCAACAACGACTATTTCTCCCATATGGCCTCCAAATAGAATATACGTATATTAAACATTAATTACATATAAAAAGCAAGCGTCCTATGTGGTAAAATAAGACGCTTGTTAAAAAATGTTTTCACGTGAAAACTACTTAATTAAACGTATCCGGCTAAACGGCCAATGGATAAACCAAGCTTTCCCTTTAATGTTTTCCCGCGGAATAGGGCCCCAAAAACGGGAATCGCAGGAATTATCTCTATTATCCCCCATCCCAAAATAATGGCCTTGAGGCACCACCACCGGGCCGAAATTATCACGCAAATACATACCATAATAATTATCTAATTCGTGATTTTCCCATACAGATTGGTAAACATCCAAATCTTCTTCCGGTTCATATTTGGCCCGCGGAACATCTTCATACCGTTCATAGCCTTGCAAAGGAACCAATTCACCATTCACAAAAAGCTGCCCTTCCCGCACTTCTACCGTATCCCCCGGCATACCAACCACACGTTTTACAAAATCTCGCCCATACTGGCTATCCCCACAGTTAATCTGTTTACGGCTATCAGCAGGAAAACGAAAAACAATAATATCACCCGATTTAATAGGTTTTATTTCCCCAAAACGAATACCTGTAAAGGGTACTCTAAACCCATAAACCGCTTTATTTACAAACAGTTGGTCCCCCACCAACAAAGTATTCTGCATAGATTCGGAAGGAATTTTAAAAGCCTGAATAAAAAAGAACATTACAATAGAAGCCACAAACCCGGCAAAATATACCGTATTACTCCATTCCAAATCTTTTTTCATCAAAATATCTTTCTTTTTATCATCCGCCTTATGTGCAACAAAATACCCCCACACAGAACACAATACAGCGGCCACCACCCCCACACTAAACTTAACCGGATTAATTGCTTCACCCGCTCCCCCAGCCATAACAAACAACAATACATACACCGCACAATTTAAAATTAAAAATAAATATATTGCGTGCCACCAGGCAAAAGCAGCAGACGAACTAAGCTTACCTTGCTTTTTAAACCAGCGGGTAGCCAAAGTAAAAACATACATAATACAAGCAACTATAAACAACCGTTGTTCCATACGATTCTCCTATTATTTGTTTTCACGTGAAAACTATATCACTTTTCCTGTCCTGTTTTCACGTGAAAACTATCCGTTAATACCTGTTGATAAAGGTGTTGATATTGTGGAGAAGTATCTGTAATTCGTTGGGAAATTTCTACAGAGTGCTTCTTCATTTCATCCCGTTTGGTATCAGATAAAACTTCCATCATAAAACAACTAAGTAACGTAATATCCTTAGGTGGGAGTACAAAACCATTTTTTCCGTGCTCTACCCATAAAGGCATATCCCCTACCTTAGATACAATACACGGTAACCCAACCTGTAACGCTTCTAATAAAGACAGAGGCAGAGATTCTTCCACAGATACCTGCACAAATACATCCGCCATATTTAACCAATCATTAACGTTCGTTTGCCCCCCGGCTAATAAAACTACATCCTCCAGCTTGCTTTGCTGAATAAAGGATTGCAGCTTAGCAAATTCTTCCCCCTCCCCTACCAATACTAACCGGGCTAACGGATTTAATCTGTACACATTACGAAAGGCTTGTAATAAAGTAAGAGGATCTTTTACAAAAGATAACCGGGCAACACTTATAAAAACCGTGTGTTCTGGGGTAAAACCATACTTTTTCCGCATTACACTACGAATAGAAGAATCCGGGAAAAATGCGGTTTTATCCACCCCATTAGGCAAAAGAAAAACTTTATTCTTTCTATATTTTTGTTTTTCTACTAAATAACGGGCCGTAGAAAAAGACTCAGCTACAGTTAATGTATCTAAATCTTTTAATAACATATCCAAAAAACGGAGTAAATAATTTTTTTTAGATAAATCAAAGTGTGGGGTAGAAATTAATTTTATATTCTTTCCGGCACACGCCAAACGGGCAAACTCTATACCTCTAAATAACATCGCGTGCACGATGTCCGGCTGAAAAGAATCTATTTCCGCCTGTAATTTTTTGACAATTCCAAACGGAAAAATACCTTTCATTTTAAGAGATACCACTTCCCCCCCGGCAGCCACTACTTCTTGCGCTACAGGCCCCAACTCTTTTAAACATACCACTTTTACCTGATTTTCTTTCAGGCTTTCTTTTACTAATGCAACCAACGCTTTTTCCGCGCCGCCAGTATGTGTAGAAGTGATAACATATAAAATTTTCATACTGTTATTATAGCAAGTTTATACAGAAACACACCATAAAACTAATGGGCCTTCCTGAAAAGGAAGACCCATTTTTTAGTAGAAAAAAATCCTTATTATTTAAGCATTTTTTTCAAAACCAGCCCAATTTTTAGTTTTCAGGCTTAAACTGGTCCTTTCCTACCCCGCAAACCGGGCAAACCCAGTCTTCTTTTACATCTTCCCACTTGGTTCCGGCCGGGATTCCGTTTTCCGGATCACCTACTGCCGGATCATACGTGTAACCACAAACTTCGCAGATATACTTTACCATACTAATTACCTCCCCTCTCTTTTTAACCCTTACGCGTGTGTAGCGCCTTTGGGCGTTTTTCCTTTAATAACATCGTGATAATATGCATACGTCAATGCTTTGCCTTGCGGCTTTAAAACGCCAGCATCTTTTACCTCGCCGATAAACAACGTATGCGTGCCAACATCCACCATTTGGTGAACTTCCACTTCCATATAAGAAAGCGTATGCTCCGTAACTACCGGGCATCCTAAAAACCCCGTTTTATACGGCACTTTGGCAAATTTATCAAACGTACGCCCCGTACGAAACCCAAACGTACCGATAAACGGCAGCGGAGTGGATTCTTCTAAAGGCATAGCGGCAAAAACACAGCTTTTTAAAATCATTTCATGGGTAAGGCTTTGTTTATTGACTGAAATAGCCATACGGGCCGGTTCGGCCGTTACCTGAAAAACAGTGTTTACAATCAAACCGTTCTTCTTTTCGCCGTCTACCGTCGTAACAATATATAACCCGTAGGTAATATAGTTAAGCCCTTGGTTAATTTCTTCAACAGACATAAGCCCCCCGCCTTACTTTAATTTCTCGGCGATTTTTTGGCTGATTAAAAGCCCTAAATCGCGGCATTGTTGTTTAACTTTTTCGTCGGGAACAAACGGGGATTTAACGGCCGGAGCCACTACTTCCACATTCATTCCTTCCAACATTTTAGTCAGTTCGTCAATAGGCGCGCCGTTCCACCCGTAAGAACCGAAAGCGGCCCCTACCAGGCCTTTTTTACGCAGGCCTTTTAAGTAGCAAAGTACGTCCGCCATTGACGGAAAAATTTGACTGTTTAAGACGGGCGAACCAATAATTAAGGCCGAAGCGTCCAACAGTTCCGTTACTACGTCACTGCGGTGGTTGCTGTGCATAGAAAGCTGTTTTACCACCGTTCCGCCCGCACGCAAACCGTCGGTAATATAGGTGGCCATTTTTTCCGTGCTGCCCCACATCGTGTCATACACGATAACGGCTTTGTTATTGGGGGCCTGGGCCGCCCACTTGGCATACAAATTAATAATTTTAGACGGATCTTTACGCCAAATAAAACCGTGATCCGGGGCAATCATTTTAGGAGAAAGGCCCATTTTCTGTACCTGGGCCAAAAAGCGCAGCACAATGTCGGAATACGGCAAAACGATATTGGCGTAATATTTTTCCGCTTCGTAGAGCCATAATCTTTCTTCGTTTTCGTCGTCAAATAATTTGCCGGTGGCGTAATGCATACCGAAAACGTCGTTGGTAAACAAAATGTTTTCTTTCTCTAAATAAGAAAACATACTGTCCGGCCAGTGGAGCATACGCGCTTCCACAAACGAAATAGTATCCCCCCCAACATCAATACGGTCGCCGGTTTTGACTGTTTTTAATTTTAAATCCCGGTGGAATTGGGCGGTAATGTCTTTAAACCCCATATCGGAAACGTATACTTCTTCGGGCTCAATGGCTTCTACCGCTTGCGGCAGTGCGCCGGAATGGTCCATTTCCGAATGGTTGGAAATAATAATCTTAATTTTTTTAGGGTCAATTACGCTTTGAATACGTTCCATCATTTCACCGTAAAATTCTTTTTTTACGGTATCAATCAGCGTCGGTTTTTCACCCATTACCAAATAGGCGTTATACGTCGTGCCGCGTTTGGTGGAATAACCGTGAAAGTCGCGGATGTTCCAATCAATCGCCCCTACCCAATAAACTTTTTCCGAAATTTGCAGCGCTTGCATCATAATAATATCTTCTCCTAAATATAAAGAAAGCCCCGCCAAAAAGAACGGGGCCCGTTAAATTAATTTTCGGCTTTCCACAATCCGTGCAAATTGCAGTATTCGCGCGCGACGACTTTATCGGAATCCGATTTAAACACGGCTTCCGGTTTATCGCCGGGGTTTAACTGTTTGCGCTGTACTTTACCGCATTTTTCACACACCAGTTCAATCCATTCAATATAGTGCGTATCAATCATCGGGTGTTCCACACTGCCCACCTTTACTTTATAACCGCCTTCAATTTTTTCAATTACGGGCACGTGTTTTTCGGCTGCTCCGTCGGAAGTTCCGGCTTCCATATGTTTCATCGGCTGGCCGCAGCAGACAAGTTCCCCCGCTCCCGAGTGCACCACTTCCACGATATTGCCGCATACGGCGCATTTATAAATTTCGTTTAATTTTGTCATACTTATTGCCCCCGTTATAATAATGCTTTAATGTGAGTTAATACAGCTTCATAATCCGGCTCCTGCGTTACCTCCGGCACAAACTGTATATACTTTATTATACCTTGTTTGTTGATTACAAACACGGCGCGTGTTAAAAGCCCTAAATCTTCCAGCAAAACCCCATAATCCGACGCAAAACCAAAATTGCGGTAATCGGAAGCAGTAATCACTTTATTAATCCCCGCCGCCGCACACCAGCGCGTTTGGGCAAAGGGCAGATCTTTACTGACGGTTAATACGGCCACCTCCCCCGGCAATTTATCCGCCTCCATATTAAAACGGCGGGTTTCCACATCGCACACCGGCGTATCTAAAGACGGCACACAGGAAATCACCAGCACTTTGCCCGCAAAATCCGCCTTTTTAACAGGTTCCAACGAATTACCGGTAAGCGTAAAATCCGGGGCCAAATCCCCTTCTTTTAAAGAAGTTCCGGCCAATTTTACGTCCATATTATTCATTTTTACGTTTCTTTTAGTCATATACATCCTTATTAATAATAAATCCTATTAAGACAGTATATAATTTAATTCGCCTTCTTACTAGTCTTATTATAAAAAGATCTTAAAATCTTAACCAGCTGTAAAAATAATTATTTTCTGTTTTATTCAAAATCAGTTTTTATACGTTTTATTATTTTTTAAATGGTAGACCAGCCAAAAAACCGAAAAACGCAAAAATAACGTATTTTTACCAATTTAAAGCCGTTTTTTCGTTTTTTTTAATTGACCGGACCTTTAATAAGTGGTATGATTTAATAAACTATTTTTATTTGGTGGCATTATTGTGGATAATTTACAAGCTTACCCCCAGTTGGTTCCCGTTTTTCAAGATATAGAAAATATTATAGGAAAAGATACATACGATATGTGGCTGCGCCCTGCTTCGTTTGAATACGACGGCGCCACCTTAACGCTTTCCCTGCCTAACCAATTTTGGGGTAAAACCATCCGGGAACGGTACCAACATATTATTATGGACGCGTTTTTGAAACACTTAGGGGCGGAAATTACCGTCGTCTATAACGTCGCCCCGCAGGAACCCGCGCCCGTTATTAATTCGGCGCAAGACGTTATCGCCGCCGCACCCGTGTCCGCTCCCGCCCAGCCGGCGTTTCAAACGGCGGTAAAAAATCCGTTTCCGTCCCGGTTAAATTCATCCTATACTTTTGATAATTTTATTGAATCCCCCTCCAACCGCTTCGCCTACAAAGCGGCCGAAGCCGCCGCCACCAAGATGGGCAACCGCGAAAATAACCCGCTGGTTATTTATTCATCGCCGGGGCTGGGCAAAACCCATTTACTACACGCGATTGGAAACCAAATTTTAAAAGACAATCCCAACGCACGCGTTCTTTATATGTCGGGCGAAGAATTCGTCAGCGAATTTTTGGAATGTTTAGCGAATAAATCTTCGGAAAGTTTCCGCAAAAAATACCGCGGGCTGGATTGTTTTTTAATGGACGATATTCAATTTGTTGTAGGCAAACAGCATTGTTCCAGCGAGTTTTTCTACACGTTTAATGCGCTGTTTGAAAACCGCAAACAAATTGTACTGTCTTCGGACCGCACCCCCCAGCAGCTGGAATGGGACGAACGTCTTTCTTCGCGTTTACTGTCGGGCATTATTGCGGAAGTAAAACGCCCCAGCGTAGAAACACGTATCGCTATTCTGCGCCAAAAGCGCGATTCCATTAATTTTGATATCGGCGACGACGTCCTTTCTTTTATCGCCGAAGGCGTACAAAGCAACATCCGCGAGCTGGAAGGCTCTTTATTCCGTTTGGTGGCGTACTGCGGTATGCATGGCGTAACGCCCACTATTTCCATAGCTAAAGAGCTGCTGGCCGACATTTTAGTCAGCGGCAACGATTTATCCACAAACGTAAACTCCATTAAAAAAGTGGTTGGCAAACGGTTTAGTATTAAAATGGAAGATTTTAACTCCAAGCGCAAAACGCAGTCCATCGCGTGGCCGCGCCAAATCGCCATGTATTTAACCACGGAACTGACGGATATGTCTTTGCCGGAAATCGGACGGGAATTCAACCGCGACCACAGCACCGTCGTGCACGCGCGCGACGTAGTAAAAGAAAAAGTGGAGGCGGACCCTTTCTTTGCGGCTGAAATCAACCAACTTATTTTGGACATTAAAGCTGTGGATAACAAATAAAAAACGGTGGATAACTTAGCATAAAACCGTTAATTGCGCCGGATAAAATTTTTAGCAGTGTATGATGTGGATAAAAAAACAGGGTTATAAACATCCCCCATTCCCAAGCTGTATAGGGCAAATAACATTATCCACACAATAAACAGGACATACTAATAGGGATTAAGATATGAAAATAAATATTACCAAAGCAACTCTTTTGGAAGGCATCCAAATTGTGTCCGCGGGCGTTTCCTCCCGCACCACCTTGCCTATCCTGCACAACTTCCTGATTGAGGCGCAAAGCGGTAAAATAAAGCTTGTGCGCACCGATATGGAAATGGCTACCGTTCACTTTGTAAACGCCGAAGTGGAAGAAGAAGGCAGCCTGACCGTTCCCATGAAAGAGTTTTCCGACATTATCAAAAACCTTCCCGACGACAAAGAAATTAATTTGTATTCGGATGAAAATAATAAATTTCATATCAAATCCGGCAAAAGTAAATTTTGGGTAATCGGTACCCCTAAATCCGAATATCCCGCCATTCCCGAAGTGGAACGCGAAAACAGCGTGGCCTTGGACCCCATTGAACTGCAAAAAATGATTGAAAAAACGGCGTTTTCCGCCTCCACGCAGGAAACCCGCTATATTTTAAACGGTTTGTTATGGAATAATACGGCGGAAAAATTTGAAATCGTTGCCACCGACGGCGGCCGCCTGGCCGTGGCTACGCACGAAGCGCTGCCCGGAAGCAAAGAATTTAAAATTATTATTCCCACTAAAATTTTGAACGAAGTCTGCCGTTACATCAGCATCGCCAAACCGGCCAAAGACAGCAAAATTGAAGTGAGCGTTTCTTCCAACCAAGTCAGCTTTGTAATGAACGAAACCACGTTTATTTCCCGCTTGATTGAAGGCAACTTCCCGAATTACAACCAAGTTATTCCCACTAAGAAAAATCTTGGGTTTGAAGTGTTTTCCAAAGATTTGTTAGCTTCCACCCGCCGTTCCGCTTTGTGCTCCGGCGAATTTGGCAGCGTCGTTAAATACAAATTGGAAAACAATGCGCTGACGGTGTCTTCCAATTCCCAGAATATGGAATTTACGGACGAATTGCCCGTGGAATACAATTTGGAAGCGTTTGACGCGGCGTTTAACCCGCAATATATTATTGACGTGTTAAAAAATATCGGAACGGATAAAGTTTCTTTTTCGTTTGTAAACGCTTCCCAGCCTGTACTCGTGGAACCCGTGGGCGATGCGACGTTTAAATACGTCATTATGCCGGTAAGAGCTTAATGAAGTTTGGCCAGAACCCAAAAAAACAGTGGCGTTCCAGTGCGGAGTTGGACCGTAATTACAACGCGCTGAACCGCCGTTTAAACCGCCTGATGATACTGGACCATGTGTGGACCAGGCTGGTGGGAAATAAAGCTAAATTTTGGGTATTAAAGGCCGTGCAAGGCGATACGCTGTTTGTGCAGGTAAAAATTTCCGTGGCGAAAAATGAACTTATCGCCCGGCGCAGGCAGTTAATCGCGGAACTGAACAAGCATTTTGACGAACCTTGGATTCAAAAGATAGACATCCAATAAAGTTTTTAGTTTCTGATTAAGGAGTTTTCATGACTGACGAACAGAAAGAGAAGGATTATGATTCTTCAAAAATTACCGTTTTAGAAGGTTTGGAAGCGGTGCGCAAACGCCCGGCCATGTATATTGGCTCTACGGGCCTGCCCGGCCTTCACCACTTGGTATACGAAGTGGTGGACAACTCCGTTGACGAAATTTTAGCCGGCGGCGCCACCACCATCACCGTTACCATTAAAGACGATATGACCTGCTCTATTCAGGACGACGGACGCGGTATTCCCGTTGACCTGATGAAGAACGCCAAAGACGCCAAACTGCGCAATAAATCGGCCCTGGAAGTCGTTATGACCGTACTCCACGCCGGCGGCAAGTTTGACAGCGGCGCGTATAAAGTTTCCGGTGGTTTGCACGGGGTGGGTGTATCCTGCGTAAACGCGCTTTCCGAAACGATGGAAGTGGAAGTACGCCGCGATGGAAAAGTCCATTTCCAGCGTTACCACCGCGGTAAGCCGGAAGACAAAGTGGCCGTTATCGGCGATACGCAGGAACACGGTACCAAAGTAACGTTCCACGCCGATAAAGAAATTTTCGGCGATGTGGCTTTTTCGTACGAAACCATCGGCAACCGCTTGCGCGAACTTGCTTTCTTAAACGCGGGCGTTAAAATCGTCTATACCGACGAACGTAAAGAAAACGACCAAACCGTTACATTCCATTTTGAAGGCGGTATCGCCCAGTTCGCCAAATACTTGAACACTAATAAAACCGTCATCAATCCGGAACCGATTTACCTCACCAAAGAAGTGGGGGACAATTACATTTCGTTCGCCATCCAATACAACGAAAGCTACTCCGAAAATACGTTCTCGTTCGTGAACAACATTCACACGGTGGAAGGCGGTACGCATTTAAGCGGTTTTAGAAGCGCTTTAACGCGTATTATCAACGAATATATTAAAAACAACAACCTTTCCAAGCACAAAGACATTTCCGTCGGCGGCGACGATATTAAAGAAGGTTTGACGGCTGTGTTGTCCGTCAAAATTCCGCATCCACAGTTTGAAGGGCAGACGAAAACGAAGCTCGGCAACTCGGAAGTGGAAGGTATCGTGCGTTCCGTAGTGGGCGAAACGTTATCCACTTTCTTTGAAGAAAACCCCAAAACGGCCAAAGCTATTTGCGAAAAATGCGTCGGCGCGGCTGTAGCCCGCGAAGCCGCCCGCAAAGCGCGCGATTTAACCCGCCGCAAAGGCGCGCTGGAAAGCGGCGGCCTGCCCGGTAAACTGGCTGACTGCCAGGAACGCGAATCCGCCAAGTGCGAACTTTTCCTGGTGGAAGGTGATTCCGCCGGCGGTTCGGCCAAACAAGGCCGCGACCGCGTATTCCAGGCCATTCTGCCCTTGCGCGGTAAAATTTTGAACGTGGAAAAAGCCCCGCTCGTTAAAATTTTATCCAGCGACACGGTGCGCGATTTAATCGCCGCAGTCGGTACGGGCGTAGGCGAAGGGGAAGGCGGTTTTGATATTACCAAACTCCGCTACAATAAAATTATTTTAATGGCTGATGCTGACGTGGACGGACAGCATATTTCCACCCTGCTCCTTACGTTCTTCTACCGCCAGTTAAAACCGCTTATTGAGCAAGGCCACGTGTATTTGGCGCAGCCTCCGCTCTATAAAGTTAAAAAAGGCAAAGTGGAACAATATCTGCAAACCGAAGAACAAATGCAGCAGTGGCTTATGAAAGAAGGCCTTGCCACCGTTACCGTAACGGATATGAAAAAGAGCGAAGATTTGACGGGCGATTCCTTACGGGAATTGTTAAAAGTCTTGCGCGATGTGGAAGATATTTTAGCCAAACTGGAAGTAAAAAACATTACGCTTGCCGACTTTATGGCTTTCCTGGCCGAAGGCCGCGTGCCCGTGTACCGCATTCCGCTTAAAAGCGGCGGCTTCCGCTACTTCTATACGGAACAGGAATACCGCGAATACGAAGAACAATACGTTCAGGAAAAACGCGAAGAATTGGCCGCCGACGGCGTAGACGTAAACGCCATTTCCGCCGATTCGTTAGTGCCCGAACACCAAAGCTTGTTTGAATTCGGCAAACTCTTGGCCGATGAAAAGAAAATGGAAACGTTTGGCTTTACGTTTGCACAGTACCCGGTTATCACCAACGAAAAAGAACGCGTAAACCCGCTTTTTAAAGTAAACAACGGCAAGACGGATGTGCTCGTTTACAGCTTGGCCGAACTGCTGCACGCCGTAAAAGAAGCCGCTTCTTCCGGCGCGACAATCCAACGCTATAAAGGTCTTGGTGAAATGAACCCCGAACAGCTGTGGGAAACCACTATGGACCCGGCCAAACGCAAATTAATCCAGGTAAAAATTAACGACGCCGCCGATACAGAACAGGCGTTTACCATGCTGATGGGCGACCGCGTGGAGCCGCGCCGCGACTTCATCCAATCCCACGCCCTGGAAGTAAAGAACTTGGACATTTAACCCCGTGCGCCGGGGAAATATAAAAAGCCCGGCGCATAACGATTTATCCTTAACAGGAGATTTTTAGCATGAGCGAAGAAAACATCAATCAGCCTCAGTCCCAAAATGTGGACTTGTTTGGCAACATCCAGCAGCGCGATATTGCGGGCGAAATGCGCTCGTATTACATTGATTACGCCATGAGCGTTATCGTCGGCCGCGCCTTGCCGGACGTGCGCGACGGTTTAAAACCCGTGCACCGCCGCGTGTTGTATTCTATGAACGAAATGGGTTTAAAATACAATAAACCCTACAAAAAATCCGCCCGTGTGGTGGGCGACGTGCTGGGTAAATACCACCCGCACGGCGACACCGCCGTGTACGATACCCTCGTACGCTTGGCGCAAGATTTTTCTATCCGCAAAACGTTGGTGGACGGCCAGGGTAACTTCGGTTCTATTGACGGCGACTCCGCCGCCGCTATGCGTTATACGGAATGCCGCCTCCAGCGCATTTCCGAAGAAATGCTGGCGGATTTGGATAAAGACACCGTCAAAATGATTCCCAACTACGACGGTTCTTTAATGGAACCCTCCGTATTGCCGGCCAAACTGCCCGCTTTACTCGTAAACGGTTCCTCCGGTATTGCCGTAGGTATGGCCACCAACATTCCAACCCATAACCTGGGCGAAGTGTGCGACGGTATTATTGAATATATCAAAAATCCCGATATTACGACCAAAGAGATGATGAAAATCATCAAAGGGCCGGACTTCCCCACCGGGGCCATTATCCGCGGCACCAAAGGCATTTACGAATACTTTGAAACGGGCCACGGCAGCGTGCGCGTACAGGCCGCGACGGAAATTGAAGAACGCAAAAACGGCCGCGAAGCCATTATCGTAACCGAAATTCCGTATCAGGTAAATAAAACTTCGTTAATTGAAACGATTGTGGGCCTGGTGCGCGACAAAAAGATTACCGATATTTCCGACATTCGCGACGAGTCGGACAGACGCGGTATGCGCCTGGTGATTGAAGTAAAACGCGACGGTAACGCCCAGGTGGTGCTCAACCACCTCTACAAACACACTCAGCTGCAGACCACCTTCCCGGTCAATATGCTGGCGATTGTGGACGGCCGCCCGCGCGTGCTTTCGCTTAAAGAAGTAATGAAAGCCTATGTAAAGCACCGCCAGGAAGTAATCACCAACCGTACGAAATTTGACTTAAATAAAGCGCAAAAACGCGAACACGTTTTAAACGGGTTGTTAATCGCCATTGCGAATATGGATGAAGTTGTTGCTATTATCCGTAACGCCAAAGACCCGACGGAAGCCAAGTTTACGTTAATGACGCGATTCACCTTGTCCGAAGTACAGGCCCAGGCTATCTTGGATATGCGCCTGCACCAGCTTACCCAACTGTCCTCTTTGGCGATTGAAAACGAACGCAAAGACCTGTTGAAACTGATTGAAGAATTACAGGGTATTTTGGGCAGCCCGCAGAAAATTTTGGACATCATCGTGGAAGAACTGACCGAGCTGAAGAAAACGTACGGCGATGACCGCCGCACGCAAATCGGCCCGGATATGACGGACTTCTCTATGGAAGATTTAATTGAAAAAGAAGACGTCGTCATCACCATTTCCAACGACGGCTACGCTAAACGCATCCCGCTTTCTACGTACAAAAGCCAGAACCGCGGCGGCAAGGGCATCATCGGCAGCAAGACGAAAGAAGAAGACTTTATGGAACATCTCTTTATTACGTCTTCGCACTCCACTATTTTGATGTTCACCAACCGCGGCCGCGTATTTGCTTTAAGAGCGTTTGAAATCCCCGAAGGCAACCGTATGTCCAAGGGTAAGGCGATTGTAAACCTCTTGCAGCTGACCGGCGAAGAAAAAGTAACCTCCGCCGTGGCGATTGAGGATTTTGATCCCAAAAACTGCGAAAATACGTACCTTACGATGTGCACCCGTTACGGCAGCATTAAACGCGTGGAACTGGCCGAATTTGCCAATATCCGCCGCTCGGGCATTATTGCCATCGGCTTGGAAGAAGGCGACGTTTTGGTGGGCGTGCAGACCACGCACGGCAAGTCCGATATTATCGTAGCCACCAAAAACGGCAAATCCATCCGCTTTGACGAAAACCAAGTCCGCTGTATGGGCCGCCCGGCCAAAGGCGTACGCGCCATTAACCTGGGCCAAGGGGATGTGGTTGTAGGTATGGAACACGCGCCGAACGACGAACCCCAGCCGGACGTGCTCTCCGTCTGCGAAAACGGCTTTGGCAAACGCACCGAATTCAGCGAATACAAACGCCAGAACCGCGGCGGTATGGGTGTGATTACCATTAAAACAAGCGCGCGCAACGGCTCCGTAGTCGGCATTAAGCTGGTTGACGAAAGCAAGGACCTGATGATTGTAACCGAAAAAGGGATGACCATCCGCGTCCGCTGCGCCGACATCCGTTCCGTCAGCCGCAACGCCCAGGGCGTAACGCTGGCCAAAATGGAAGAAGGGGATAAAATCGCCCGCATCGCTCCCGTCGTAAAAGATGAGGAAGACGGCGAAACGGAACCGGAAGCCAAATAAACGGTTGTTAACGGAATATTTAAACGGGGCGGATTTGTTGTCCGCTCCGTTTTTTTGTCTTAATAACCCGTCTGCGGATTGGGGGGGTGGTTTTTATAATTAAAAACCGCCGTGGCAGGCCGGCTTTTTGTGCGCTATTATTCATACAAAGGCGTTGTATAAACAACTTACAAGGCGTTTATTTACCGTACGGTAAAAAAATGTTTGCAAGACGGCGCGGAAAGTGCTATAAACATAATAGGGGAATTTACAAATGAGGACCAATCCGCACATTTTAGAAATCAATACGCGCTCTTGGCTCAACCGTTTGGCGGCTGAGTATGGGCGTACGTTTAACTTGGCCGATATCCCGGAAGAATTCCTGGATAACGCCAAATCTATGGGCTTTGACGCCGTATGGTTAATGGGTGTATGGAAGCAAAGCCCGGCGGCGCGTGAAATTGCGCGCAATTTGTACGAAATTACAAACGCCGTGCGCAATATAGAGCCGGATTTTGACGTGCAGGACATTACCGCCTCTCCGTACGCCGTGTACGAATACGAAGTGGACGAAGCGTTGGGGGGGAATGAGGCTCTTGCCAAACTGCGCGAACGTCTGCACGCCAAGGGAATGATTTTGCTGTTGGATTTTGTAGGCAACCATACGGCTATAGACAGCCCGACCGTTACGTCCGATCCGGATTTGTACGTAAATACGGGCACTTCCGAGCCGCACGTTCATAAAGATTGGTTTTTTAAAAATGAAAACGGCGTGTATATTTCCCACGGGCGCGACCCGTATTTCGCTCCGTGGACGGACAGCGCGCAGCTGAATTATTTTAATCCTAAAACGCGCGAATTTATGATTTCCAACCTGCGCCGCATTTCCGATATGTGCGACGGCGTGCGCTGCGATATGGCGATGCTGGCCTTAAATAAAGTGCACCGCGACACCTGGTGGGAATTTATCGGCGGCGATTTGCCTAAAGAGGAATTTTGGCACCAGGCGTTAAACGCCGTGCGCGAAAAATACCCCGAGTTTGTGTTTATTGCCGAAGTGTATTGGGGGCTGGAATGGGAAATACAGGAAATGGGGTTTGATTATACGTACGATAAAGTATTGTACGACCGCCTGCGTTTTTCCACGCCGGAAAATATCCGGGGCCACCTGGGGGCGGAACATTTGTATCAAATGCGTTCTATCCGCTTTACCTCTAACCACGATGAAGAAGAAGCCTTAAAAGCTTTCGGGCGCGAAAAATCGCTCGCCGCCAGCACCATTATCGCCACACTGCCCGGCGCGCGGCTGTTCCACCTGTTTCAAATGTTGGGCCGTCCGGCGCGTATGCCTATTCAGTACTCCAAAGATTCTTTTAAAGCCGATGAAAGCATTTACAGCTATTACCGTAAATTGTTGGAAATCGCTTCCGCTCCGGCGTTCCACGGCGGCCAATGGTCCCTGCGGGATGTTGCCCCGTCCGGGGATGATACAAACCGCAATATTCTTTCCTGGCAGTGGAAACAGATGAATACGGGCAAGATGATTTTTATCAACTACAGCGGGGTTCCCGCCAAAGGCCGTATTTCTATGAAAGGAGCATACGGCCAGGACGGTTTTATAACGGAAGAATTCTCCGGCGAAAAGATTGCCGTTTCTCCGGAAATGCTTGCACAAGGGTTTGAATTGGAGTTAAAACCTTATGAAAGCAAGATTTTTACGTTTGCCGTATAAAAAATAAGTTTTTTGCTAAAAACCCCGCCCAAAAGCGGGGTTTTTTTAATACAATAAAAGAGAGCGGTTTTTTTCGTGCGAAAAGGTAGCTTTTTGCGGGAAAGTTTTTTATAATATAGATATAACTTACCGCTCGGTAAATAACCTGGGGGACGCCTATGGCCGCGGGGCCTTTTTCCAAGCAGGACCATATGGAAATAACTACGTTGGGGCTGGAATTTGCCACTGCGGAGATTTTAGGCGTATGGCTGGGTTATTGGTTGGACGGCAAACTGGGCACGGGGCCGTGGCTGCTTGTGGCGGGGGCGTGCGCCGGGTTTGCGTTAGGATTTTATATTATTATTCGCGCGGCTAAAAATATGTCCCGCGAAAATGCAAATTTAAAAAAGGCGGATAAAAAAGATGGACGTAGCTGAAATTATTTCTCACCATATTTTGGACCACGACTGGGGCGTTATGCTGGGCAACTTCCGTTTGCCGGTAACCACTCACTCCGTTACGATTATTGCCGTAAGCGTTATTTTATTATTGGGTTTGCACTGGGTTTCGCTGGGGCGCCAAAGCCGCAGCGGCCGTTTGCTTACCGCGCTGGCGGAAGAATACGTTTCGTTTATCCGCGACGGCCTTGTAATGCCGAATATGGGCAAAGAAGGCAAAGGTTTTTTGCCGTATTTCTGCACCTTGTTTCTGTTTATTTTAAGCGTCAACTTGGCGGGTATGATTCCCGAAATGAAAACCGCCACTTCCAATATTTCCGTTACCGCCGCGCTGGCGCTTTGCTCCGGCGGGCTTATCTTGTACAGCGGCCTTAAATTCCACGGTTTGGTGGGCTTTTTAAAAGGTTTTGTGCCCTCCGGCACGCCGGGCTGGCTGATTCCGCTTATTTTCCCGTTGGAAGTGGTCAGCTTAATTATTAAAGTGTGCGTGCTCGCCATCCGTTTGTTTGCCAATATGCTTTCCGGCCATATGGTGTTGATTTGCTTGCTTTTAATCATTTTTATTGTAGGTAATATGCATATTGCCGCGGGCGCGGGCTCTTTTTTGCCGGCCATGGGGCTTGAAATTTTTATGACGTGTCTGGAATTATTGGTGGCGTTTCTGCAGGCGTACGTATTTACGCTGCTCACGGCCATTTTTGCCGGGTCCGTCATTCATACGCATTAATTTAAAAAATCTATCAATAAGGGCTTCGGCCCAAAAGGAGAAGACATATGGAACTCGTAGCACTTAAATACATCGCCGCCGGTATCGGCGCGGGACTTACCGTCATTGGCGCGGGCTTAGGTTTGGGTAAAATCGGCACCGCCGCTTTAGAAGGCACCGCCCGCCAGCCCGAAGCCGGTTCCGACCTGCGCACCACGATGATCATCATCGCCGCGTTGTTGGAAGGCGCCGCTATGTTGGGCTTGGTTATCTGCTTGCTTACGATGGTAATGAAATAACCCGTTAGGGAGCGGCTATGGAAGATTTATTGAAACCCGACTACGGGGTAATGATTCTTACCGTCTGCAATTTTTTGCTGCTCGTCTACTTGCTTAAAAAATTCGCGTGGAACGGCATTATTGGCGCCTTGGAAAAACGCGAAAAGCAGGTGGCGGACGATAAAAAGCAGGCGCAGGAAGCCCGTGAGTCCGCGGAACAATTAAAGCGCGAATTGGACGAAAAACTGGCCCAAATTGCGGACGAAGCCTCTAAAAAGATGGCGGAAGCCGTACGGGTGGGCGAAGCGCAGCGGGACCAAATTTTGGCCGCGGCGAAGGAACAGTCCGAACGGTTGGCCGAACAAGCCAAAGCGCAAATTGAAGCCGAAAAGAACCAGGCGCTGGCCGAAGTGCGGGGCGAAATCGCCCGCACCGCCGTGCTGGCCGCCGAAAAAGTCATCCGCCAGCACATCAGCGAAGCCTCCGCCGAAGAAGCGGTAAACCGCGTGCTGGAAGAAGTAAAGGCCAAATAATGAACAGTTCAGAAAGAATTGCGGTGCAGCGTTACGCCGCCGCGTACGACGGCCTTAGCGCCACGAACGAAGACGCCGCCTTACGCGCGGCCGATTTGCGCGCGGCGGAAGAGTCGCTCGCCGCGGCGCGGGAATATATGACCAGCCCGCGCGTAAGCCTGCCCCAAAAGAAAGAAGCGGTGCGCGCCGCATTGGCCGCCGCGCCGGTTACGGCGTCTTTTATTGAACTTTTGCTGGACGCCAAACGCTATACCCTGCTGTCCGCCATTACGCGGCAAGTGGGGGAACTGTTGGACGAACGGTTAAACATTGTCCGTGCGCGGGTGATTTCCGCGCGGGAACTTTCGCCCGAGCAAAAAAAGAAGACCGAAGAAGCCCTGTCCGCGCGTTACGGCGGCAAGGCGGAGGCTTCTTTTCATACGGATCCGGCCCTGTTGGGGGGACTCAAAATTTGGTGCCGGGGCGAACTGGTGGACGGGAGCCTGCAAGGGCGGCTCGCCAAATTGCAGGAAGAATTGACTAAGTAACGGTAACTATATGGCTATCAGACCTGAAGAAATAACCAATATCATTAAAGAAAAAATTGAACGTTTTGACACTTCCGCCGACATCAACGAAGTGGGCACCGTCATCCAAGTGGGCGACGGCATCGCCCGCGTACACGGGTTAAACAACGTCAAAGCCTCCGAGCTGGTGGACTTCGGCAACGGGGTGAAAGGTATGGCGATGAACCTGGAGTACGACAACGTCGGCTGCGTGCTGATGGGCGCGGACCATTTGGTTCACGAAGGCGGCACCGTAAAACGCACCGGGGAGGTTATCAGCATTCCCGTAGGTGCGGATATGATCGGCCGCGTGGTGGACCCGCTCGGCAACGCGCTGGACGGCAAAGGCGAAATTAAAACGGATAAAAATATGCCGCTTGACATCGTCGCCCCCGGTATTATTGACCGCCAGCCCGTCAAACAACCGTTGCAGACGGGTATCAAAGCCATTGACGCAATGGTGCCGATCGGCAAAGGTCAGCGCGAACTGATCATCGGCGACCGCCAGACGGGTAAAACCGCCATTGCGGTGGACGCCATTATCAACCAAAAGAACATTCCCGAATCGGAACGCTGCATCTGCATTTATGTGGCCGTAGGCCAAAAGCAGAGCACGGTGGCGCAGGTCGTCAAAACGCTGACGGACTTTGGCGCCATGGATTATACCGTGGTGGTATCGGCCACCGCGTCCGACCCGGCTTCCCTTTTATACATCGCCCCGTACGCGGGCTGCGCCATCGGCGAATACTTTATGTGGCAGGGCAAAGATGTGCTGATCGTATACGATGATCTTTCCAAACACGCCCAGGCTTACCGCCAAATGTCCTTGCTGCTGCGCCGTCCGCCAGGCCGCGAAGCCTATCCCGGCGACGTATTCTATTTGCACTCCAGACTGTTGGAACGCGCCTGCAAACTGTCCAAAGAAAACGGCGGCGGCTCTTTAACCGCTTTGCCTATCATTGAAACGCAGGCCAACGACGTATCCGCCTATATTCCGACGAACGTCATCTCTATTACGGACGGACAGATTTATTTGGAAAGCAGCTTATTTTTAAGCGGCGTAAAACCGGCTATTAACGTTGGTTTGTCCGTATCCCGCGTGGGCGGTTCGGCCCAGCGCAAATCTATGCGCAAAGTGGCCGGTACGCTGCGTATTGATTTGTCCCAGTATCAGGAACTGGCGGGTTTTGCGCAGTTCGGTTCCGAGTTGGATAAAGAATCCCAGCGCCAAATCGCCCGCGGCAAACGCATGACGGAACTGTTAAAGCAGGACCAATACTCTCCGCTCAAAGTAGGCGAAGAAGTGCTGGTGCTTTACGCCGGTGTGCACGGGTATTTGGACGCCGTGGAAGTGACGGACGTGCTTTCTTACGAAAAACAGCTGCTTGCTTATGCCCGCACGGAAGGCAAAGACGTGCTGGACGGGCTGAATTCTTCCAATGAACTGACCAAAGAGCTGGAAGAAAAAGTAGTAGCCCTGTTGGACGCTTTTAAATCGGTTTTCAAAGCCGGTAAATAGGAGTTTTATAATGGACGCTAAAACAAAGAAAAAATACTTAGTTACCGGCGGCGCCGGGTTTATCGGCAGCAACATCGCCAAAACCTTGGAGGCCCAGGGCCATGAAGTTACCGTGTTGGATGATTTTTCCAAAAACGGCAACTTTAAAAACTTAATCGGTTTTAAAGGCGACGTTATCACCGCGGACTTATTTGAATATATGCCGCATGATATGTATTTTGACGCCATTTTCCACGAAGCCGCCATTACCGACACTACGGTGATGGACCAAAAAGCCATGATGGAACAAAACGTGGAAGCGTTTAAAAACCTGCTCGCTTTTGCGGCGGAAAACGAAATTAAAAAAGTAATTTATGCTTCCAGCGCGGCCACTTACGGCAACGGCCCGGTGCCCAACGTGGAAACGCAGCCCACCCACCCGGAAAACGTTTACGGTTTTTCCAAGGTGATTATGGACAACGTCGCCCGCCAGTTTGCCGAAGATAACCACGATATGACCATTATCGGCCTGCGCTATTTCAACGTATACGGCCCCGGGGAATACTACAAGGGCAAAATGGCCAGTATGGTTTACCAGCTTTATAACCAGATGAAAGAAGGCAAACGCCCGCGTGTATTTAAATTCGGCGAACAGCAGCGCGATTTTGTGTATGTAAAAGACATCGTCAAAATTAACCTCTGCGCCTTGAACAACGGTAAAGAAACCGGCGTATACAACGCCGCCACCGGCATCCCGCGCGACTATAACGCCATTATCAACTGCTTAAACAAAGCGCTTGGCACCAACCTGGAACCCGAATACATTGATAATCCGTATCCGTTCTTCCAGCTTAAAACCCAGGCGGATATGACGCTTTCCAAAGAAAAACTCGGCTTTGAGCCGGACTATTCGCTGGAAGCCGGCATTGCCGATTATGTGTCTATCCTGGAAGCGCGCAATAAATAGGTGAATCATGGAATCGCTTAGGGACATACGGCAAAATATAAAAGCCATCAAATCCACGCAGCAGATTATGCAGACGATGAAGATGATCTCCAACGCCCGCATCCGCAAAGCGCAGGACGCGATGACCGCCGCCCGCCCGTTCGCCAAAAAAATGCTGGAAATGGTGGACGATTTAAAGCAGGATATCCTTTCTATGCCCCAGCCCGAAGACGGCAGTGAAAACTGGGCCGGACGGTTTTTTGTAAACCGCACGGGGGATCCGTCTAAAGTGGGTCTTATCGTTATTACGGGGGACAAAGGGCTGGCCGGTTCGTTTAACGCCGTTATTTTGCGCGCGGTGCTGCAATTTTTGCGGGAGCATAAAGACAAACAAATCACGCTGTTTGCCGTCGGTAAAAAAGGGCGCGATTTTTTGGCCCGTTTAAAAATGCCGAACTTGCGTATCGCGTATGAAAGCGTGGGGATTTTCCCTAAAGTTTCTTATGCGCACGCGGAACTTTTGGGCGAAGCGGTAATGAAATCGTTTTTTGAAGATAAACTCGGCTCCGTAACGCTGATTTATAACGATTTTAAATCGCTCGCCAGCCAAAATTTGGTGGAACAAAAGCTTTTACCCTTTGATTTTGAGCAAATCAAAAACAAGCGCGAGGAAAGCGACTTTGTATTTGAGCCCGGAATCAAGGAAATTTTCAGCATTTTGGTTCCGCGTTTGTTCAAAGCCAATATGTACCGCATTTTGCTGGAATCCCAGGCCGCCAACCTGGCCGCCACTATGAACGCTATGGATGCGGCCAGCAAAAACGCCGGCGAACTCGTCAGCGCGCTGGGGGTAAAACTCAACAAAGTGCGCCAGGCGGGCATTACGAACGAAATTTTGGATATCGTCAACGGGGCCGAAGCCCTCAACAGTTAACACTATAGGAAACCATATGAAGACTGGAAAAGTAATTCAAGTTATCGGCGCGGCGGTGGACGTGCAGTTTGAGCAGGAACACCTCCCCGCTATTGAAAACGCCGTAGAAATTGAAATGGACGGCGGCGCGAAAATCGTGGCTGAAGTTGCCCAGCAGATGGGTGACGGCATCGTGCGCTGCGTGTCTTTGGAAAGCACGGACGGTTTACAGCGCGGCGCAAAAGCCGTAGATACGGGCGCCGCTTTAAAAGTGCCGGTGGGCGAAGCCTGCCTGGGCCGTTTAATGAACGTTTTGGGTAAACCGCAAGACCATAAAGGCGATATTCCCGCCGCTATGGAAATGCCCATCCACCGCGATCCGCCCACCTTGGCGGACCAAAACCCCACCCCGGAAATTTTTGAAACCGGTATTAAAGTAATTGACCTTATCGCCCCTTATATGAAAGGGGGTAAAGTGGGTCTGTTCGGCGGTGCGGGCGTAGGCAAAACCGTGCTTATTATGGAACTTATCAACAACGTGGCGCGCGAGCACCACGGCAGTTCCGTATTCGGCGGCGTAGGCGAAAGAAGCCGCGAAGGCAACGATTTAATGCTGGAAATGAGCGAGTCCAAACTTTCGGACGGCAGCTCGGTGCTGGACAAAACCGTACTGGTTTACGGACAGATGAACGAACCGCCAGGCGCGCGCGCCAAAGTGGCTTTGACCGCTTTAACGCAGGCCGAATACTTCCGCGACGTAAAAGGCCAGGACGTATTGTTGTTCTTGGACAACATCTTCCGCTTTGTGCTTGCCAACTCCGAAGTGTCCGCCCTGTTGGGCCGTATGCCTTCGGCCGTAGGGTATCAGCCGACGCTGAACACCGAAATTGGTAACTTGCAGGAACGTATTACGTCCACCAAAAAAGGCGCCATTACGTCCATTCAGGCCGTATACGTGCCCGCGGACGACTTGACCGACCCCGGTGTGGCCGCCACGTTTACGCACTTGGATTCCACGTCCGTGCTTTCGCGCCAGATTGCCAGCTTGGGCATTTACCCGGCGGTGGACCCGCTGGATTCCACGTCCCGCATTTTGGATCCGCGCATTATCGGCCAGGAACATTACGACGTTTCCCAAAGCGTGCGCAAAGTACTGCAGAAATATAAAGACTTGCAGGACATCATCGCCATTTTGGGTATGGACGAACTTTCCGACGAAGACAAAAAAACCGTGGCCCGCGCCAGAAGAATCCAAAAATTCCTGTCGCAGCCGTTCTCGGTGGCGGAACAGTTTACCGGATACCCGGGCAAATACGTCAAACTCGCCGACACCATTAAAGCCTTTAAAGGCATTGTGGACGGTGAATACGACCATATTCCGGAATCCTGCTTCTATATGTGCGGCGGCATTGAAGACGTGCTTGCCAAATACGAGCAAGTAAAAGATAAAGAGTAAGCTATGTCTAAAAAACTGACCCTTAACTTAATTACGCCGGAAAAACAGCTTATTACCGACCTGCAAGTGGATATGGTGATTCTGCCCGCTTTGCTGGGGGAAATGGGCGTATTGCCCGGGCACGTCAAAACGATTGTGCAGCTGGGTATGGGTTCCCTGCGTTATAAAAAGGACGGGAAGGAAGAAGCGTTTGCCGCGCTTGGGGGCTTTGTGGAAGTGCTCAACGACGTGGTAAACGTATTTGCCGAAAGCGCGGCGCTGGCGGACGAAATTGACGAAGAGGCCGAAAAGCAAAAAATTAAAGCGGCTAAAGAGTCTTTGTCCAATAAAGACGCGGATATTGATTTTGAACTGGCGGAAATGGAGATTAAGCAGGCCATCGCCAGGATGAAAGTCAAAAAGCGGCAGATGTAAGTTTCATCGGCCACATTTTAAAAAGCGGAGCGGGAAATAATTTTCCGTTCCGCTTTTTTAGTATTAATTTAAAAAGTCTTTTTATGTTGTTTTGGTTACAATATAGTAACAGGAGGCTGTATGGTAAAAAGACCCTTTATTGTAGGTGTGGGCGAACTGCTGTGGGATGTTTTCCCAGTGGGCAAACGCGCCGGAGGCGCGCCCGTTAATTTTGTGTATCACGCCGTCCAGGCGGGTGCGGAAGGCTGTGCCGTCAGTGCGGTGGGGAATGACGCGTTGGGCCGCGAAATTTTGCAAGAACTTAAACATAACGGCATCCGGGGGATTATTTCCACCGTGCCCTATCCTACCGGGCGCGTGTTGGTGGAGCTGAAAGACGGAATCCCGTCGTATACCATTGTGGAAGACGTTGCCTGGGATCATTTGCCTCTTACGCCGCAAGCCCTGGCGGCGGTATCCCGCGCCGACGCGGTATGTTTTGGTACGCTGTCCGTGCGTCATACGCATACGCGGGAAACGGTTAAAAAGTTATTGGCCGCCGCGCCTAAAAACGCGCTGCGGTTTTTTGACATTAATCTCCGCCAGTCGTATTATTTCAAAGAATTGATAGAAGAGTTGTTATCGTTTGCCAACGTATTTAAATTAAATGATGATGAACTTGTGGTTCTGCGCGATTTGTTCGGCCTTGCGGGTACGGATGAAGAAGTCTGCCGCGCATTTATGAAACGGTACAATTTGCGGTATCTTATTTTTACGGCAGGCGCCAAATACAGTGCCGTTTATACGCCGCAGGAAATTTCGTTGCTGGAAACGCCGCGCGTAACCGTAGCGGACACCGTGGGCGCGGGGGATTCTTTTTCCGGCGCGTTTGTGTGCGCCGTTCTGCAGGGGCAAACGCTCCGCCGTGCGCACGAAGCGGCCGTTGAGACCGCCGCCTTTGTATGTACGCAGGCCGGCGCGTGGCCGCCATACCGGTAGGAGGAGCGTATGGCGCGTCCAATAAACGGGTATATATTATTTTCGGTAATGCTGTCGTTTTTTGCCATGGGATTTGTGGACGTGGTAGGAGTTGCCACGCACTATGTAAAAACGGATTTTAATCTGTCCCACTCCGCGGCCAATTTGTTCCCGTCTATGGTTTTTTTGTGGTTTTTGGTGTTTTCGGTGCCGACGGGGATGCTGATGAATAAAATCGGCCGCCGCAAAACGGTGCTTGCCAGCCTGGCTGTTACCGCCGCGGCGCTTATCTTGCCGTTGCTGGATTATTCGTTTGGCGTGATGATGGGTTCTTTTGCGCTTTTAGGGATTGGCAATACGCTGATGCAAGTATCTTTAAATCCGCTTCTTTCCAATGTGGTGGCGGGGGAGAAATTGGCTGGATTTTTAACGTTTGGGCAGTTTATAAAAGCGGTTGCTTCGTTTTCCGCGCCGCTTTTGGCGGGGTGGGCGGCGCTGCGTTTTGGCAGTTGGAAGTATTTATATTTACTCTTTTTGGGGGAGGCCGCGGCGGCGTTTATTTTTTTAGGGCGCGCCAGGATTAAAGAAGAAGAGTTAACGGGAAGAGCGTCTTCGTTTGCGGAATGTTTCCGTTTGCTGGGTGACGGATTGGTGTTTTTCTGTTTTTTGGGTATAGTGTGCCACGTGGGGATTGATGTGGGGATAAATATTACTGCGCCGCGTCTGCTGGCGGAGCGTGCCGGGCTGGATGTACTGCGCGCCGGATACGCCGCCAGCGTGTATTTTTTATTCCGTACGGCGGGTTGTTTGGCCGGGGCGTTTATGTTAACGCGGTGGTCCGCCCGGAAGTTTTTTGCGCTGAGTGCGGGTTGTCTGGCCGTTTCGCTGGCGGGGATGTTGTTTTTGCGCGGGATGTGGCCGCTGTACGTGTGTATTGCGATGGCCGGGTTTGGAAACGCCAACATATTTCCCGTTATTTTTTCCCGTGCGCTGCTGCATAAGCCGCGGCAAAAAAACGAGGTATCCGGCCTGATGATTATGGGGCTTTTTGGCGGAACGGTGTTTCCGCTTGCTATGGGGCTCTTGGCGGATGCCTTTTCTTCACAAGCCGGGGCGGTGCTTGTTATGTGCATTGGTACGGCGTATTTATTATGGATGGTTAAATATATACGCGTACGGATTTAAAAGGTATAATAAAACATAATTTATCTTAAGGAGAAATGATGAGAAATATCACCCCTGTTAACTGGAAGCAATTTATTCTTCCCGCAATTATTTTTTTATTGGCCGTCTGTGCGCTGGGTTCTTACTTTACCGTATCGGCGGGCAACGTGGCTGTAAAACTGCGTTTTGGCAAAATTGTAGGAGCATATAGCGAAGGCCTGCACTTTAAATTGCCGTTTGTGGACACGATTGAAAAATTCTCCGTCCGCATCCGCAAAGATTCTTTTAATACCGAAGCTTTTTCCAAAGATTTGCAGACCGTCGGTCTGACGCTGGCTATTAACCACCGCATCTTGCCCGATACGATTGAATCCATCTACCGCAACCTGGGGCCGGAATACACCGCCACCGTTTTAAAACCGATGGTGGAAGAATGGACGAAGGCCGTTATTGCCAAATACTCGGCCGACAGCTTAATTTCCAACCGTGTGCAGGTGGCGAAAGAACTGGATGAAATTTTAAAATCTAAAATGGCGGAAAAGCAGGTAATCGTTTCCGACATTGCCATAACGAATTTTGAGTTTTCTCCCCAGTTTTTAAAAGCGGTGGAAGAAAAACAAATCGCCGAGCAGGAAGCCAAACGCGCCACCAATTTGGTGGAAAAAGTGAAAAAAGAAGCCGAACAGAAAATCCTGCAGGCGGAAGCGGAAGCCAAATCGCTGCGGTTGCAGCGGGAAGTGGTGTCCGACAATTTAATTAAACTCCGCCAGGTGGAAGCGCAGTTAAAAGCTATTGAAAAGTGGGACGGCCGTATGCCCACTTATATGGCGGGCGACCAGATGCCTTTTGTAATGGCGAAATAATACGCAGCGGATGTTTTAAAGGTATAATGAAAGAGAGGAAAAACCTCTCTTTCATTTTTTATCGGGGGAGTATATGAAATCAGCCCTGAAGTTTATTTTATTTGCCTCTGTTTTTTGCGGAATTTACTGGTTCGTTTTCCATCAAACTCCCCAAGAAAAAACTTTTTCACGGGAACTTGCCCTGGCTCAAAGCGGGGATGCGCAGGCCGCCGTGCGCACGGCGGAACTGTTTAAGCGGGGGGAAGGTGTAAAACAAAGCGGCGCGCAGGCCGCTGAGTGGTACCGCAAGGCGGCTGTGGCGGGTGACGCTTCGGCGGCTTATGAATTGGCAGAACTTTATTTAACGGGCAATACGCTTCCGCGCGATGAAGAAGAGGCTTTGGCTTATCTACAGCTTGCCGCCCGCGCCGCGGAGCCGCGCGCCCAGCGCGAATTGGCGCATTTTTACGAAGCGGGGCTGGCCGGCTTGCCCGTCCACGCGGGGGAAGCGTTATTTTGGCGTTTTATGGCCGCGCAAAACGGGGATGTACAATCGGCCCTGGCGTTGGAAAACGCCCAAAGGCAAACGCCTGAATTGTATGCCCAAATAAAAGTGTTGGAAGAAGATCTCGCCGCCGCCCGGGAAGGCAACGGCCCTGCCCGCGTGCGCGCGGGGCGCATATACCGCGCGGGGGAGCCGGTGCTTGCCAACCGCGAGGAGGCGCTGCACTGGCTGACGCTTGCGTGGGAAGAAAACCGCCTGCCCCAAGCCGCATATGAACTGGCGGAAATTTACGGCGCGGGGGATAACCAAGACGCCGGGAAAGCAATGGCTCTTTTAGGCGCGGCGGCCGAAAAGGCTTATCCTCCCGCCCAATATGCCTTGGGTGAAAAAGCCTACAAAGCCGAGCCTGCCAACTATCAAGACGCATTTGCCTGGTTTTCCAACGCCGCCGCCGGCGGTATGGCGCAGGCGCAGTATATGACGGGTTTTATGCTTATGCAAGGGCAGGGAACGGAGCGTTCCGTTTCGTTGGCGGTTAAGTTTTTCCGGGATGCGGCGGAACAGAACCATGTAGCCGCGCAGTATGTGTTGGGGCAAATTTATGCAAAGGGTTTAGGTGTGGCGCAAGACCGAAAAGCGGGCTTGGAGTGGCTGGAAAAAGCCGCCTCCAACGGCAGCCGGGAAGCGCAAGGGTTATTGGATTCGTTAAATTAGTTAAAGGAATTGCCAAAACGGCGCGGAGCGGAAAAACCGCTCCGCGTTTTTAATAAGGGATTGCGTCTACCGCATCGTACGACACTTTGCCGCGTTTTACGTCATAAGTCAGCCGGATGAAAAACAGCGAAGAATCTTCCCCGTTTAAAGAAAACGGCTTATGAGAGATGAAAATATGCAATTCGTCGGGATTGCGTTTTAAAAGCAGCGTTTCCAGGTGGGCGTAATCAATTTCTTTTTCTTTGTGCAGGGCGGTAAACTCGCCGGAAGCGTGTCCGCCGGTAAACGCGCGCACTTTTTCAATATTTTCGTTAATGTTAATGTATCCGATTTTTGTACCGTTAAAAACCAGCGGTTTTAAATCTTTCCCGTTGTTGCGGTAGGCTTTTAACAGGCGTGTAATTTCCGAGGCGGGTACCACAAAACTGGTGCCTTTGGAGTCGGAACTTCCCACATGGACGCCGGTTACTTCCCCGTCTTTATTTAGTACGGGGCCCCCGCAGGCGCCCGCGCGTTCTTTTGTTTGAAAGTTCAACGAAGTTACCATCCGGTTGGGTGTATTTTCCAAAACCGTGCGGTTGGGCACCAAGAAAAAATTATTGTCAAAAAAACCGAATGAAAACGTTTTCTCATTTACCCGGGGGGTGTTTTTCGCCAGTTTTAACGGAGTAACCAGCTCTTTTATTTCTTCGGCGGGGAATAACGCCAAATCCGCCATTCCCGAAGAACCCATAGCTACAAATTCTATGGGAAAGGGCAGGGACTGGTTTTCCAACAGAATAACGGGCTGCGGGTTAATCAGCGCGGCAATATGCGCCGCTGTAACGCCCCACAGGTGTTTTTGGCCTTCAAATTCTTCTTCAATGATAAACGCGGAAGCTATAAAAGGTTTTTCGCCAAACACGCTGGGCAGCCCTTCCTGTATGGGGAGGACGGATTGGCGTATAGGCGCATTTAAATCGGGCACCATTTGCGGCGCGCGTTGCGTCAGCTCCGCTATTTTGGGCGGCAATCCCGCCGCGGTTTTTTGCACCGCCGTTGTTATTTTGACGGTGGGAATGTGTGGCGGCTTTGGCAGGCTGATTTTGGCCGCATTGATTTTTTTCGGCAAACGCGGCCTGCGCCAGCCTTGGGCGTCCGCCTGTACGGCTGGGTATAAAACGAATAAAGCGAGCAGAAAGAGTAGGTTCTTTTTCATTTTTTTAGTATGTTTATAATTCGGCCGGAGTCGGCATCCCATTCGTACCAAACGAGCTGGTTTTTGGCAAAGGCGGCGTTCCTTTGGTTAATTTCCATACGAAATACGTCTCCGGGTTCAATTTCAAAAAAATTTTCCAGGCTGGTAAAATCCATAAACGGATAACGCGGCAACGTGTTAATAACCCTCCCGTTGCGCAGCTGCATAATAAAATTAATATTGGCGTCTGGCGGCAGGCGTGTAATTTCAACGTTTTTAAATATGAGCGGTACGCCTTGTTCTGCGGTGTAAGTGCCTGCGGCTTGGCTAGCCAGTTTTCGCAGCCAAAAGGAGGGCACCGCCAGGCTGAGGTCGTGTACGGGCGCGTCAAACTGGCGCAAGGTACCGGCAAACCAGTCGGCGCTTTGTATTTTATTTGCGGCCATACTGCCTATATGCACTCCCACCACTTTTCCCCGGTGCAGTAAAGGGGAGCCGCAATATCCGTTGGGAGACATATTAAAAGACACAAACTTTGTTAAAATGCGGTATTGGCTGGCGAATAATACCACTCTTTCCGGCTGGGAAAGAAAATTACCGTGCGCAAACCCGCTGGAAGATAAAATATCATATGCGGCGGGGATTTCGTCCGCCAGTTCAAGCGGAATCAAAAGCTCCTGCGCAGTCCGCGGGATAGAAAAAAGGGCCAAGTCCGCCCCGTGGCTGTTGCCCTCTTTCAGCGGTTCCACCGGGAAAATAACGTCTTCCCCCTGCGGCCCAGGGACTGTAATAAAAGGGCTTCTTCCTACATCATCCAATACGTGCCGCGCCGTTACCCCAAACACTTTGCCGTTTATAGTGATGGCAAATGCGCTTCCTTTGTGTTTAGACGTTTCGGTGGCCTGAATTGTAAAAACGGACCGGTGAATGGATAAAGGAATAAGGGGAATGGCAGCCTTTTCCGGCAGCTGTTCCGCTGTTTTTAATAAAGGCGCGATTTGTTGCGCCAGCCGGTTTGCGTGCGTGAGCCCGGCCGTTTGCCGTGTTATTTTCGGCAAAAGAGCGGCGCTGCGTGCCGCGGGCAGCGCTTTAAACGCAGGGATTTGTGCGTAGAGTGCGGAGCAGGCGGCAAACGGCAAAAGCGCAAATAAACCGGGCAAAGAAAGTTTCATATTTTTATTTTAATTAAAGAGGACGGCGTCCGCCAGGGTCTAAAGTCCCAGAAGCGTCTGGGCCCGTATAAAAAACAAACCGCAACGGATGGTTGCGGTTTGTTTTTTTGATATATATTGAGGTTTAAAAAACCAATACAACGCTCCAAATAAAAAACACGCCGCATAAAGCAAACGCCGCCCCTACGGGGACAAACCCAAACAGCCAGGCTCCCAACGCTTTGGACGCGCGGATTTGGCAGGCGCGCATTAACGCGCGGGTTAAGTAGCCCAGCTGGAGCGCAAATGTAAACGCCAGCGCAACAGGCGCCAGCCAATACAATTTGGCGGCGGGCACGGCGGCGGAAATAAGTGCAAACGCAATCAGTAGGCCTTTTATAAACCCGGCCGAGCCGATTAAGCAAAACAGTTCCGCCGGGGAGGCTTTAACGCGGGAAAAATCCAAAAACAGGCCGCATAAAGACGCAATAAAATATCCCGCCGTTAATTCCGCGGCGAATACCAGGGCCAATTTTAACACCAGGACGGGAACGGAAAGCCCGTCCCCGATGTTAAAAAACAGCACCCAGCCCAGCGTAGCCGCAAAGTACCCCGCGCACGCTTGGGCAAACGAGCGGGTGCTCATCAGCGTTTGGACGGCTTCCTGCGGGTTTTTCATATATAAAAAATATGTTTTAAGCAGATTCACAACCCCTCCTTAATTCACCCACAAATACGAAACGCTGGGCGTAGCGAGGCTTTGAAGCTGCTTGGCCAGGGACTGGTTTTCCATATTGGAACCGAAAGAGAAAATCAGCTCGCGCAGGCCGTCGGAAGAGCGTTGGTTTAAAATTTTGGGGTCTTTGAGGCCTGCCAGTTCCCCGGCGAGCAAGCGGGCTTCTTCTTCGCCGCCCAGCTTGTCAATAAATCCCAGGTTAAACGCGCGCTGGCCCGTAAATACGCGGCCATCGGTGTATTCGGTCAGGTTTTCGGGCGTTACGTCCGGGCGGCCCGCTTTTACGGCGGCGAAAAATTGCGTGTAGGTGTCGTTTACCATATCTTGCAGGATGGCTTTTTCCGCGTCGGACATCGGGCGGTAGGCCGAGCCCATATCTTTGTATTTGCCGGAGGTGATAGGCGTTACTTTTACGCCGATTTTGTCAAACAGCCCTTCTACGTTGCTCGTTTGCATAATGACGCCGACGGAGCCCGTAATGGTGCCGGGTTCGGCCACAATTTTATCCGCCGCCATAGCAATGTAAAAGCCGCCGGAGGCCGCCACGTCGCGGAACAGCGCCACAATTTTTTTACCGTTTTCTTTGGCTTTTAAAAGTTCGCCGTAAATGTTTTGTACGGAAGCGACGGTGCCGCCGGGGGAGTTAATGTCCAGCACGATGGCTTTAACGTTTTTGTCTGCGGCCGCTTCGCGGATTTTTTTAGCGATGGCCCCGGCGCCCGTGGGGCGCGAGAACGGGCCGGAGTTGTTATCTTGCGCGATAACGCCGCGCACTTTAATCCAGGCGATGCCCGGTTTGGAGGATTTGGCAAACGCGCCCGCCAGTTTGGTGCCGGCGGATTTTTCGTTTTCCTCCGTGGTTTTGGCGGCGGGTTTATTGTTTGCGCAGACGGGCGAAGGTTTTACGGCCAAATACAGCCCGCAGCAGGCGGAAACGGTAAACGTCAACAAAAGTAAAAAGGCCCAAAAGCCGTGGCCGGAGGAAGCCTCGCCTTGCGGTTTGGATTGCGGGGCGGGTGTTTCCTGCGCGTCGGAAAACAGGGCGGTGTGTTCTTTTTCCATTAATTTTTTTTCCCAGTCGGTGCGCGGAAGGCTGGTGTCGGTCCCTTCCGGGAGTAAAGCGTCTTTTTCGTTTTCAGACATATGTATTTCCTCACAAGCAAAAATGTTACTTAATTATAGCAATTAAATTGCTAAAATATGAGGCGAACCCACTTTATTTTGGAGGCCTTTATGTTTACAGGAGTTTATACCGCACTGGCCACCCCTTTTACCTCGTCCGGCGCCGTAGATTACGAAACGCTGGGCCGCTTGCTGGACGCGCAGCTGAGCTCCGGCGTACACGGCATAGTGCTGCTTGGCACCACGGCTGAAACGCCCGCGCTGTCCGCCGCGGAAAAAACTGAAATTTTACATTTTTGCGCCGCCCGGGCCGCCGGACGCGTTAAAATTATCGTCGGGGCGGGTACCAACGCTACCGCATCCACGCTGGAAAATATCCGCACCGCGCAAAAAATTTATCCGGACGGCGTTTTAATCGTTACGCCGTACTATAACAAACCCAACCCGGCGGGCCTTATTGAACATTATAAACAGGCGGCTTCTTTAGGCTCCCCCGTGATTATGTACCACATCCCGGGCCGCACGGGGCTGAAAATTTCCGGCGGCGTGCTGGAAAAATTACTTTTGGCCGTGCCGCAAATCGCGGGGATTAAAGAGTCCGACTATGATATGGCCCACGTGACGGACACCGCCGTTAAGTATTCCGGCCGTTTAAGCTATCTGTGCGGGAACGATGATTTATTCCCCGCGTATTTGGCGTTAAACGCTGCCGGCATTATCAGCGCGGCGGGCAATGTGCTCGCGCCCGCGTTTGTAAAAATTTACAATTTGTTTACGCAAGGGCAGACGGCGGACGCATTTGCCGTTTTTGCCCAAGCGTATCCGCTTATTAAGGCGTGTTATTTGGAAACAAATCCCACGTGCGTAAAATATATGCTTTCCAAAATCGGTTTTGGCGGCGAAGGCGTCCGCTTGCCGCTGGGGCGTATTTCGGCGGAGAACAAAGCCAAAATAGACGCTTTGCTGGCCGGTGCGGACAAAAGTTTGTTTATCCCGGGGGCCGCGTTATGAAAACGGTAGGTATTATTGGCATTAACGGTATGGTCGGGCAGAATATGCTGGCTGAACTTAAAAAAGTCAAAGTGCCGTTTGAAATTAAAACGTTTGGCCGGGGTGATGAAATTAGCCCGCTGGACGTGGCCGTTTTATGTACGGATAATCCCGTCAGCCGCGAGCTGGCCCCGCAAATTAAGGACCGCGTAAAATTTACGGTGGATATGTCTTCCGAATTCCGTATGACGGAGGGCGTGCCGCTCGTTATTCCGGAAATTAATCCGCACGCCATTACCAAAGACACTCCCCTTATCGCAAGCCCCAATTGCACCACCACCGGGCTTGTAATGAGCCTTGCCCCGTTAAAACCGTTTTATCATTTTACGGAAGCGTTTTTCTGCTCCTATCAAGCTATCAGCGGCGGCGGCAAAAAATTGTTGGACGATTTCCATACGCCCGGTTCTTATTACGAAAAAAACTGTGTGCCGCTTATCGGCTCCGTGCTGGAAAACGGGCATACGAGCGAGGAACTAAAAGGCTTGTATGAAACGCGTAAAATTATGGAATTGCCGGACATAAAAGTTTATTGCCATACGGTGCGCGTGGGGGTGGAAAATTCCCATTCACTGGGCATAACGCTTAAAGCGCGGGAAGAATTTGATTTGGAACAGGTAAAAACGCTCTGGAACGCTTTTCCAAACCTTTCTTACAGCGAAAAAGTAATTACCCCTAAAGAGGTTTCCGGCAAGGAAACCACATTTGTCTGCCGTTTGAGAAAGGACGTGGAAGACCCTAAAATTATCCATTACTTTGTAACGTTTGACAATTTGCTCAAAGGCGCGGCTATGAACGGGCGGCAGATTGTAGAGCTTTTGTTGGAGCAATACGTATGAAAAAAGTGTTGATCAACGGCGCAAACGGCAAGATGGGCCGCGCGCTGATTCGCTTAATTAACGAACGGCCGGAGCTCGGCCTGCAGGCCGTTGCGCGCGAACAAGGCCAGCCCTGCCCCGAAGATTTTGACGCGGTGATTGATTTTTCCACCCCCCAGGGTGCGCAGGAAGCTTTTGCGCTGGCCAAACGCGCACATAAGCCGTTTTTAACGGGCACTACCAACTTGCCGGAAACGTTTTTGTTCCAGCTCCAGCAGGAAGAAAAAATCCCGGCGTTTTTTGCGCCAAACGTCAGTTTAAGCGTCTATTTTTTTACGGAACTTGTGCACCAGGCGGCCAAAATGTACGCCGGGTATGATATTGCGCTGCACGAAATTCACCATATTCATAAAAAAGACGCTCCCAGCGGCACCGCCAAAAAATTGGCGGATACCGTCAATATGCCCTACAGCCGGGTAACGTATGAGCGGCTGGGTGAAACCGTAGGCACGCATATTGCGGCGTTTCATTCCCCTTTTGACGAAATTACCTTGGAGCATAAGGCCGTTAACCGCGATTTGTTTGCCGTTTCGGCGCTGCACATCGCCGTTTGGCTGATGAAATGCCCGGGTGGTTTTTATACAATGTCGGACTACGCAAAATTTAAACTTAAGGAAAAGAAAAAATGAAAATCCATTTTATCGGCATCGGCGGCGTAGGTATGAGCGCGCTGGCCCAATTGCACGCGATGGGCGGGGACGAGGTAACCGGCTCGGACCGTTTAATCAGCAAAGGCTATACGGATATGGCCTTGTGGGATTATTTAAAAAAATTAAACATCAAACTCTTCCCGCAGGACGGCAGCGGCATTGATCATCACACCCAATTGGTTGTGTTGTCCTCCGCCATTGAAGACGACAACCCGGAGATTGTAAAAGCCAAGGCGCTTGGCATCCCGATGATGCACCGCTCGGAGCTGCTTGCCAAGCACGTGGCGGAGCACCGCACGGTGGCCGTATCCGGCACCAGCGGCAAAAGCACCACTACCGCTATGGTGTATGATATTTTGGCTTTTGCGGGCCTGAGCCCGTCCGTTATTACGGGGGCGGCTATTTTGTCGCTGCAAAAAGAACAGGGCGTTTTTGGCAACGTCTACAAAGGCAATTCCGATATTTTAGTAATTGAGGCTGACGAAAGCGACGGCTCTATCGTCAAATACCATCCCTATTTGGGCTTGTGCCTGAATTTGCAAAAAGACCATAAAGAAATTGATATTTTGCAGGGATATTTTAAAGAATTTATCTCCCATTGCAAAATAGCCGTTATCAACGCGGAAGAAGAAAACCTGCGCGTGCTGGCCCCGCAGGCCAAAACGTTTGGGCTGTCGCTTGGGGACGTGCACCCGCAGGAAATTAAAACGGACGGTTTCGGTTCCGATTTTACCATCCAGGGGCAGCCTTTCCGTTTGCAGGTGCCCGGGCTTCATAACGTGGCCAACGCCACCGCCGCCGTGGCCGCCGCCCTGCAAATGGGGGTGGATTTGGAAACATGCGCCAAGGCGCTTAATAAATTCCAGGGTATCGCGCGCCGTTTTGCAAGCGTGGGCAGTTACGATAAAATTGAAGTGGTGGACGATTTTGCCCACAACCCGCATAAACTGGGGGCCACCATCGCCGCCGCTCATTTGCGCGGGCAGCGTGTATTGGCGTTCTACCAGCCCCATGCGTTTGCGTCCATTAAATTGCTGGCGCAGGAATTTGTGGAAAGCTTTGCCAAGCATATCGGGCCGGAAGACCATTTGTGGCTGACGGAAGTGTATTACCCGGGCGGGACGATTCCGCAGGGGATTTCCTGCCGGACCGTGTACGACGGCTTAAAAGCGCGCGGCGTAAACGTAACGTACGACGACTGCCGCGAAAAATTACTGGCCCAAATGGCCGCCGCCGCCAAGCCGGGCGATATTTTGCTGGTACTGGGCGCGCGCGACCCGACGCTGACGGATTTTGCCCGCAAATTGCTGGCTTCTTTAAAGGAGCGGCAGGAAAAAGAACCCTGCGAAAAATGTATGCTGGGCAATTGCTGTATGGCCTATAAAAAATAAAGAAGTTACTCTTTTGTTAATAACACGCAAAGAATTGTTCTTTGCGTGTTATTTTTTTGTTTATTTGGCGGGAGCGGGCAGCCTTTGGCGCGGGGGGATTTCTAATATAAATAACTACATTGTATGAGAAATAATTCGTTTAGTATAATGTACTTACCGGTAGGTAAAAAATTTATGACTAATAAAATTGAACTTGAAAAAACCGACAAAACCGAAAGAGAAATGCGTATGCGCAGCGCTATTAAAAAAGCTGCGTTTGCACTAATGGCCGAAAAGGGGCTGGATAAAGTGTCTATGCGGGAAATTGCCGAACAGGTAAATGTTACCAAACCCGTGTTATATTACTATTTTAAAAATAAAGAAGACTTGTGCCAAAGTATTATACACGACCACGAACAGGCCTTTAGCGCGCTGTTGGACGCCGCAGGCAAAGAAGCGTTGGGGCCGGAAGATATTTTACGGACGAGTCTTTTGTCTCATTTGGACTTTTTCACACGGGATCCTATTCACTCCAAATTTGTGCTTCAGATGATTTCCTATACGTTGGACGCGCAAAAAATTACCGCGCCGGAAGAGCATGAAACAGCGCATCATAAATTGGCGGCCACTTTACAGCAAGAAGAGCAAAAAGGCCGTTTGCCCAAGGGTTCTTCCAAAGACGTAATGGCGTTGGTGTTGGGGTTGTCTTCCAGTATGATGTTAAACGCGTATTTGGAACAGCACGTGCGCAAGCTGGTGGGCAAAGAGGTTTGCCCTTACCACAGTTTACAAACCAAGGAGGACGTGGAACGTCTTTCCAAAATTATTTTATTAGGCATTAAAGAATACTATAAAGGAAACAAATAACATATGAAAAAATGGATGTATTTGGCGCTGCTTTTTGCGTATGCGCCAATATGTTGGGGGGCTTCTTCCGTGCGTCCGGCCAGCGGCTTGTTTGCCGAGCGGGACGACGTACCGGGAGAAAAAATTACTATTGCGGACGCGGTGCGTATGGCTCTTTCGGACAGCTACCAAGTGGTGGATGCACAAAAAACGAAAGAAATTTATGAGGCCAAACTCAGCGAAGCTAATTCGTATTTCTATCCGTCCGTATCGCTGGACGGCGCTTATAGCCGCGCGTTAAAAAAAGCCAAATTCGTAATGGGTTCCGGCGGTCCGTTCGGCGGCGGGATGATGGAAGTCGGCCAAAACAATACGTATACGGCGGGGGTAAACGCTTCGTACGTGTTATGGTCCGGCGGGCAGGTGCGTAATTCGGCGCGCTTGGCAAAAGTGGGGGCGGAAACGGGCGTATTTAACTTGCGCCACGTGCAGGATTTGGTTACCCGCCAGGTGGTTACGTTTTGCTACGACATTATCTACGCCTCCGCGTTAATCCGCGTGCAGGAAGAATACCTGGATATCGCCAAACAGCATTTGGCCGAAGCACAGGCGAAATACAAACAAGGCTTGGCCAGTAATTTGGACGTACTAAACCAAAAAGTACGGGTGGCGAATATTGAGCCTACCGTTTTACAAGCCAGAAAAAATTTTGAACTCGGCAATTTGTATTTGCGCCAAATTTTAAACCGGGACCCGGAAGACCCGCTGGCCCTTACTTGGACGCTGGCCGACTTGCAGCTACCGCAAACGGCCCCGCTGGAGGACTTATACAAAACCGCTATGGAGCGCCGCCCGGAATTGGTGCTTGCCAAGTTGGCGGTGGATGCGGCGCGCTACAATATTAAAATCGCGCAGGCGGGGCATATGCCGGTGCTCGCTTTAAACGGCAATTACACCTACAACGGCGTAACGGAGAACGGATTTCCGCAGCATAAAACCGATTATTATTGGTCTTCTTCCGCCGGCGCGACGCTGAGCGTTCCGCTGTTTGAAGGGGGCAAAGTGCGGGCGCAGGTTTTGCAAAAAGAACTGGCGTATGAACAAGCGCAGGCCGCGTATGAAAATAAAATTAAAAACGTGCGCATTCAAGTAAAAGAAGCCTGGCTTAATTTGGAAGAAGCCCGCAAACGCGTGGAGGCCACGCGGGGCGTGGTGGAACAGGCGCGCGAAAATTTGGATACGCAGATGAAGCGTTACCGGGCGGGCTTGACCAGCCAGCTGGAGCTGAACGACGCCATCGCCAACGTAAACGATTCCGATTCCCAATACGTTAAAGCCGTGTACGACGGGGCGGTTGCCTTGTCCGATTTAAAATTTGCCGTAGGTGCAGAGGTACAATTATATGAAAGCAAAAACTAAAAAAATTTTGGTTTGGGGGCTTGTCGCCGTGGTGGCGGCGGGTATTTTGTGGAAAGTGTTTAAGCCGAAGGCCGCCGGGCCGTTGGACGGCGTGGCGCGGGATGTGTTCCTCGTTAAAAAAGAAACCGTCCAAACCCGCGATTTAAAGCACGAACTTTTAATGTCCGGCAGTATTAAAGCGTTGGAAGAGGCCACTTTGTTCCCGCGCGTGGAAGGCAAATTAATGCGCAACTTGCTGCGCGAAGGCGACAAAGTTAAAAAGAACCAAACCGTTTCTTTAATTGAACGCGACGAAGTGGGCGCGGTGTACGAGCCGGTGCTGGTCCCTTCCACCATTACGGGCGTAGTCGGCCGCGTATATTTGGATCCGGGCGCCAACGTTACCCGCACTACGCCGGTTGCACTGGTGGTCAACCAAGAGAAAGTGCGCATCGCGGTAGATATCCCGGAACGGTACATCGGCGAAATTTTCAAAGGGCAGGCCGCCACCCTGCGCGTGGATGCGCTGCCCGGGCAAACGTTTGACGCCGTTTTGCAAATCATCAGCCCGGTGGTGGATTCTTCCAGCCGCGCCGTGGCCGTGGAGTTTTATGCCGACAATAAGAAAGGGTTATTAAAGTCCGGTATGTTCGCCAAGGTGGATATTACGCTGGCTTCTAAAGAAAACGCCGTTTCCATTGCCAAGCAAAGCTTGTATACGGATGAGCCGTCCGGCGAAACGTATGTGTTTGTATCCTCTGAAGATGGCAAAACCGCCGTGCGCAAAAACGTGAAAACGGGTTTTGTAAACAACGATTTTTTGGAAATTTCGGAAGGGTTGTCGGCCGGGGACGAAATTTTGGAATTCGTCTACGGTCTTAAAGACGGAAGCAAAATTGAATTGGAAAAATAACTATGCCGGAAAATAAAGAAAATATAAACGCTTCCGCCGTCCGTACGGAAAAAGAAAAATTAAAATCCGGCGGGTTTACCGCGGTGTTTATCCGCCGCCCGGTAGCCACCATTATGATGTGTTTGGCTATCATCGTGTTGGGTTTGATGTCTTACAGCAGTATGGGCGTGGGGATGTTCCCCAACATTGATATTCCGTATGTGCTGGTGCAAACCACGCTGCCCGGCGCGAGCCCGGAAGAAATTGAAACGTCCGTTACCAAGGTGATTGAAGAATCCGTCAACCAGGTGGAAGGGATTGATGAAATTAAATCCCAAAGTATGGAAGGCGCGTCTTTGGTTAGCATTAAGTTTGTAATGGATAAAGACAGCAACGTCGCCGCGCAGGAAGTGCGCGACAAAGTGGAACTGATTAAAAACGATCTGCCGGACGGAACGGAAACCCCCGTCGTACAAAAACTGGATATGGATTCCATTGCCGTATTGAACGTGGTGGTGTCCGGCGACAGGGATATTGTGGAGCTGACGGAAATCGCCAAAAAGAAAGTAAAAGAAAACATTGAAAACATCCGCGGCGTGGGGGCCGTAAACATCGTCGGCGGGCGCGAACGCGAAATACATATTACGGTAAACCCGCTGAAATTGTTTTCTTTAAATTTGCCGATTAGCGACGTTTCCGCCGCCCTGGCGGACCAAAACGTGGAAATCCCCGGCGGACGCGTGGAACAGAAACACCAGGAATATACCCTGCGTATTTTGGGGCGTATTCCGGATGTGCCTTCTTTTAACGATATTTTTATCGCCAACCGCAACGGGGCTTCCATTAAAATAGCCGACATCGGCTACGCCGAAGACTCCGGTGAATACGAACGCGAATCCACCTTCTTAAACCAGCGCCGTTCCGTTACGCTGGAAGTTACCAAGCAGTCCGGCACCAATACGCTGGCCGTTGTGCAGGGCGTAAAAGACAAGCTGGAAAAAATCAAACCCACCCTGCCTAAAGATATTTCCATTTCGCTGATGATGGACCAGTCCGGCAACATCCGCGCATCTGTGGACAGCGTGCTTGAACACTTGTTTTTAGGCGGCTTTTTGGCGGGCGTAATGGTGCTTATTTTTATGGGTTCGCTGCGTTCTACGTTCATTTCATTTTTGGCGATGCCCATTTCCATTATCGGTTCGTTTATTTTTATGAAGATGTGCGGGTTTACCATTGATACAATGACGCTGTTGGGCCTTTTGGTGGCGGTCGGTATCGTAATTGACGACGCGATTGTAATGCTGGAAAACATCTTCCGCCATATGGAAAAGTACGGTAAATCCGCCAAAACGGCCGCGGTGGACGGTTCGCGCGAAATTACGTCTACCGTCGTTGCCACTACGCTTTCCATTTTGGTTATTTTCCTGCCGCTTGCTTATATGGAAGGCATCGTGGGGCGCATCGTAAACAGTTACGGGATGACGGTGGTGTTCGCCATTGCGCTTTCCGGCGTGGTGGCTTTGACGCTTACCCCGATGCTTTGCGCCAAAATGTTAAAAAGCGGAGAGAAAAAGAATAAGTTGGACGAAACGGTAGACCATATCAACAAAAAATTGGTGGATTGGTACATCCCGCTGCTGGATTGGTCCATCCACCACCGCAAAACGATGGTGGCGCTGGCGTTATTGTGTATGGCTTTGCTGGTGCCTATGGTAATGGGCGTCGGCGGCGAGTTTATGCCTACTGACGACAGCGGCAAAGTACAGGTTACCATAGAAGCTCCTGTCGGCACCAGCTATACGGATACGCAGCATATTTTGCAGCAGGTGGAAAAAGACCTCCGCCGTCTGCCTTTTGTAAAAGATACTTTGGTGGCGGCGGGGGTCAGCTCCAGCAGTTTCGTTTCATCCAATCCGGCTAACAAGGGCTATATCCGCATAGAGTTGGACGAACGCGGCGACCGTAAAGGCGTTACGACGGAAGAATATCTGTCCGCGGTGCGCGACCTGATGAAAAAATACGACGGACTAAAAACCAACTCGTACGTTGTCAGCGAAACGCCTTCGTCCGGTTCGTACGAAATGGAGTTTGTCATCTCCGGGCCGGATATTGAAAAACTCAGCCAGTACGGCAACGCGATGGTGGAAGCGTTGTCCAAAGATCCGCGCTTTATTGACTTGGATTTGTCTTTGGATCTTTCCAAACCCGAATACCGCGTTATCATCAACCGCGAAAAAGCGCAGAATTTGGGTGTTAAAATTTCGTCCATTGCGGCCGCGCTCCGCACGATGGTGGGCGGCGAGGACGACATTACCAAATATAAAGAGGGCGATGAATTGTACGACGTCCGCGTGCGTGTAGCGTCGGACTACCGCGATACGAAAGAAGCCATTTCCGCCCTCATGGTGCCCGGCAAAGTAAACGGGCAGGACAAAATGCTCCGCCTGGACAGCGTGGCCGCCATTGAAGAAGGTACGGGCCCCAGCCAGATTGACCGTTTCAACCGCCAGCGCCAGGTAACCGTGCAAGCCAACTTGCAGGGGATTGATACGCGCTCCGCGCTTAAAATTATGGACGGTATTTTTGCCGGGCTTAACGCCGGCGTGGAGTATACGGGCGGCGTGACGGGGATGTCGGAAGAAATGAACAAAATGTTCGCTTCGTTCGTGTTGGCGTTTATTTTGGCGTTCTTCTTTAAATATATGATTTTGGCCGCCCAGTTTGAAAGTTACACCCACCCGGTGGCGATTATCGTATCCCTGCCGCTTACGCTGCCGTTTGCGGTGTTATCGTTACTGTTGACGGGGCAGTCGCTTAACTTATACAGCTTGTTGGGTATTTTTATGTTAATTGGCGTAGTCAGTAAAAACGCCATTTTGCAGACGGATTACACCAACCAGCTCCGCGCTCGCGGCTATGGGCGTACCAACGCCATCTTGCAGGCCAACCGCGTGCGCTTGCGCCCGATTTTGATGACGACGCTTACGCTGATCGTCGGCGTTGCGCCGATGCTGTTTTCCAACAGCGCAGGCAGCGAAGAACGCCGCAGTTTGGCGATTGTTATCGTGGGCGGGCAGGCGCTGTCGCTGCTGGTAACGCTGCTGATGACCCCGGTAACGTATATTTTAATGGACCAGCTGGGCAATTGGGTGAACCATACGTTTAAAGGCGTCCCGTATCCGGAAGATAAAGACCGGCCGGAAATCCTGCCGGAAGTGCCGGAGGAAGACTAAAAACGCACAGCGTTTAAGCCGTACTTTTCAGAACGGGCGGAGTTTTCCGCCCGTTTTTGTTTTTAGGAACATTTCCCTATACAACCGCCGAAAATACTATAATAAAATATATGACTATCCAAGAATTTCAAACTTCCTGCGCAGCTATAGAGCAGGAATATAAAGAAAAAATCGCGCAGGCGGATTCTTTAGCCGCCGTAGAAGAATTGCGCGTGGCCGCCCTCGGGCGCAAAGGGGCTTTGACGGAACTGTTAAAAGGCCTGAAAGATTTTTCTATTGAAGATAAAAAAACGGCCGGGCCGCTGGGCAATGCGCTGAAGTCTTCTTTGGCTGGTATGCTGGATGAAAAAGCCGCTTTTTTTGCCGCCAAACAAATTAACGATGAACTCAATAAAACCGAGATTGATTTAACGCTTCCCGGCTATCCCGTGGCTAAAGGGCACCGGCACCCGCTTTCCGTAGCGCAGGACCGTATGACGGATATTTTGTCCCGCCTGGGTTTTGAATGGGCCGAAGGCCCCTGGGTGGAAGACGAAAAACATAATTTTGACTTGCTGAACATTCCGCTCCACCACCCGGCGCGCGACGCGCAGGATACTTTTTTTGTGGACGGTAAAATGCCGCTCGTGCTGCGCACGCATACGTCTAACGTGCAAAGCCGGTATATGGAAAAACACAAACCGCCGCTGCGCATTATGGCCCCCGGCCGCGTGTTTAGAAACGACAGCCTGGACGCTACCCACAGCCCCGTATTTCACCAAATTGAAGGGCTGTATGTGGATAAAAACGTCAGTTTGGCCGACCTTAAAAGCGATTTGACTGCTTTTATGAAAGGGCTGTTTGGCAACAAAGCGGAAATCCGCTTCCGCCCGTCGTTCTTTCCGTTTACGGAGCCCAGCGTGGAAGTGGACGTAAAATGCGTTTTCTGCCAGGGCAAAGGCTGCAACGTCTGCAAAAGTTCGGGCTGGATTGAAATGCTCGGCGCGGGCGTAGTGCACCCCAATGTGCTCAGAAATTGCGGCATTGACCCCGAAGAATACAGCGGCTATGCGTTTGGGATGGGCGTGGAACGTTTGGCTATGATGATGCTTAACATTAAAGACATCCGCACGTTCTACGAAAACGACCTGCGCGTGCTGAAACAGTTTTAAGGATTTTTGCGATGAAAATACTTTATTCTTGGTTAAAAGATTTTATTGATGTGGATTTGACTCCCGAAGAGCTCGTTAAAAAATTGACGGACCTCGGCATTGAAGTGGCTTCGGTGGAAACGACGGGGGCTGATTTTGAAGGCGTAAATGTAGCGCAGATTATCAAAATTGAAGACCACCCCAATTCCGACCATTTGCACTTGGTAACGCTGGACCTCGGCGGCGGCAAAACGCAGCGCGTGGTGTGCGGCGCGCCGAACGTAGCCGTGGGGCAGAAAGTACCGCTGGCGCGCGTAGGTGCCCGCCTGGGCAAAAACGTGTTAAAACCGGCTGTTATCCGCGGGGTAGAATCGGAAGGGATGATTTGCTCGTCCGATGAACTCGGCCTTACGCAAACCCGCGCGCGGGGCATTATGGTAATGGACGAAAACTTAGAGCTCGGCACGGACGTTTCCGCGCTTTACGGAAAGCCGGATTCTTTGTTTGATTTGGAAATTACTTCCAACCGCCCGGATCTGCTTTCGCACTTGGGTGTGGCGCGCGAATTAGGTGCGCTTCTTAATAAGCCCGTAAAACTGCCGGAAATCAAAGATATTAAGGGCGAAGGCAAAGCGCTGGACGTGGAAATTAAAAATCCGGCGGGCTGCCCGCGTTATATGGGGCGGATTATCCGCAATGTAAAGAACGCCGAATCGCCCGAATGGATGAAAACCCGTTTGGCCGCCATGGGCCTCAACCCCAAAAACGCGCTGGTGGACGTAACCAATTATGTGATGTTTGAGCTGGGCAACCCGCTTCACGCGTTTGATTTGCGCGAAGTGGAAGGGAGCAAAGTAATCGTCCGCAACGCCGAAGAAGGAGAAAAATTTACCGTGCTGGGCGGCCGCGAGCTGGAACTAAACGCCAACTGCCTGATGATTGCCGACGAAAAGAAAGCCACCGCGCTGGCCGGCATTATGGGGGGGCTAAACAGCGGGATTAAAGACGATACGCAGAATATTTTTATTGAAGCCGCGTATTTTAATCCGCCGACCGTAAATAAAACGGTTAAAAAGTTTGCCATTTCGTCCGATTCGTCCCAACGGTTTGAACGCGGGACGGATATTGAAGGCGCGGCCTTGGCCATGCGCCGCGCGAGCGATTTGTTTACGCAAATCTGCGGCGGTACGGCTTCGGAAATTAACGACGTGTATCCCAAAAAATTTGAAAACCCGGCGGTGGAATTTACGCCCGCGCAAATTAATGCGATTTTGGGCGCGCAAATCCCGGAAGAAAGACTGAAAGAAATTTTCTCCCGCCTGGCTGCCCAGTTTAACGCGGACGGCGAAAAATGGACGTTTAAAGCGCCCTCCCACCGCCGCGACTTAAACCATAAATGGGATTTGGCCGAAGAAGCCGCCCGCTTTGCCGGGTACGATATGATTCCCGTTTCCGCCACCAAAGCCAGCCTGGCGTTTGCCGAAAACCCAAAAGGCATTGATTTGGGCAAAAAGTTTGCGCGCGAACTCATCGGTTTTGGCTTTTGCGAATGCAAAAATATTGATTTTGTGGGTGAAAAAGAACTGAAAGAATTTGGTTTTGACCCTAAATTTTGCATTAAAATTAAGAACGCGCTGGCGCAGGGCTGGGATTATTTGCGCCCGACGCTGTTGCCGTCCCTCTTAAAAAATGTGGAAAGCAATTTGCGCTTTGGCAACAATAACCTTGCGCTGTTTGAAACCACCAAGACCTTCCAGTCTGTAAAAGGCTTCCCGGTGGAAGGTTATGCCGTGGCCGGGGTGCTTTCCGGCACGCTGGAGCAGGAAAAATTCTTTGGCGCCAAAGAACGCCCGGTGGATTTTTATTTGCTTAAAGGCCTGATGGGCGCGCTTCTTTCGGATGTGGACGGCATCGGTTTTGCGCCGTCTAAAAACGTGCCGGGGTATATGCATCCTAAAATTTGTATGGATATTACGCTGGCGGGCAAAACGATTGGTTTATTTGGTAAATTGCACCCGCTTACGCTTAAAGCGTTTGGCGTTAAAACGCAGGACGTGTGGGCGTTTGAATTTGCCACCAAACTGATTGAAAAAGCGTTTTCGGCGCAGGATTTTAAGCCGGCCAAAGATTTACCGGTATTCCCGCCGTCTTTGCGCGATTTGTCCGTAGTGGTGGACAAATCCGTTACGTATGCGCAGCTTGCCTCCGCGCTGGATAAAACGCCGCTGGACGTAAATCTGTCTTATAAGCTGATTGACTTGTATCAAGGCGAACATTTGCCCGAAGGCAAAAAAAGCGTTACGTTCTCTTTGGCGTTTTCCCACCCGGAACATACGCTGAAAGATAAGGAAATTGACGCCGCGTTCACCCGCATTGTGGAACAGCTCCGCACGCAGACGGGCGCGGAACTGAGATAGTTATGCAAGAAAAACTCAAACAACTGGAATTATTGGTTTCCAAAACGGTGGCCCGCCAAAAGGAGTTGCAAAGCGAAAATGCTTCTTTAAAGGCCCGTCTGCGTGTGCTGGAAAACGGCGCGGACAAATGGAAGGAAACCGAAGCTGATTTGCGTGCGCTTAAAGAATGGAAAAAGAACGCGCAAACAGTGCTTAAACGCTTGGCGGCTAAGCTGGAAAAAGAAATCGCCAAAGCGAAAGAAGAAGAAAAAAAGATCGTTTAGTTTGAGTTTTTCGGTTGGATTTAGCCCCGGTTTAAACCGGGGCTTTTTTGTTGGCTAATGAACCTTCCGATTACGCCGGGGGGATTTTCTTTTCTAGCGGCAGTCGCTCTGGAAGATAAAATGGAAGTAAAATTTCGGTTTTTATGCCGCCTTTTGCTCCGTCTATAAAAAGCGTTCCCGCAGAAAAAGAAATTTTATTGTTTGAGCAGTGCGAGTTATAAAATTTCCTGCGGAAACTGCTTTTTATGGAGCCATGGCGGTGAGTTTTTTGTTACTTTTTTCCGATGAAAAAAGTAAGAAGAAAAGCCTTGACCCGTTTTTTTTTTTTGATACCATGGGTTTTGCGAATGCCAAATAAGGAGCAGATTCCCGATAAAAACATTTGGGAATGACGGTTGTTAATGGAGGTCTCAAAATGAAAGGTTTTGCGCTTTTAAGTCATCATGCTGGATTTATTTCAACATCTAATAAAACAGGTTTTACGTTAGTAGAATTATTGGTAGTAGTACTTATTATCGGTATTTTGTCGGCGGTGGCGCTCCCGCAGTATCAGGTGGCGGTGGGTAAAACGCGTTATACCGAAATGATGATGTGGGGCAACCAAGTCAAACGCGCCATGGAACTGGATTTTTTGGTAAATGGCCGAGCGGCGGGCCCGTTGGAGGCGGTTTCTTGCTCCGCATTGAAAGATTTGGAGGCCGGGTTTCCGGGCCATGCGCGTTTTATGGGGGATAATACGGTTGTTTTTTCCGATAAACTTAATATTAGACGGGCCTCATATTCCAACTGCGGCATTTTGGTGACGGGGCGTATCCCGGAGCAGATACAGTATATATGGACATATAACCCTTCGGTCGGCGGCGTGTGGGAAAAGGCACAATGCCGCGCATATGGGCCGATAGGCAGAAAAGTGTGCCTGGCAATGGGCGCGCGCCGGCAAAGCGATGTTGTGTATGTATTTGATGATTAGTCAAAAAAGAACCCGCGTAAAGCGGGTTCTTTTTGAATTAGGGCAGCACGGCTGGAGTCATATCGCCAGTTAAATTATATGGGATTCCGGTTATGCCTGTACAGCGGGTCCCAGTGCGGCTTTTACGTCCGCGCCCATCGGCACCGGCATACCGGAAGCGTTTACGCATACCAGTGTGGTTTTGCCTTTGGTGCATAAACGACCGTTCTGGTTGGTGATGATGTTTTCAAACACGATTTTAATGTCGGAAATTTCCAGCACTTTCGTGTCTACGTTAATCACGTCCCCGTAACGTACGGAAAATTTATATTCCACTTCCTGCCGGGCGACCACAAAATAAAGCCCGCGCTGTATTAAAGCGGGGACGGAAAAGCCCTTTTCCGCCATATATAAAGTGCGGGCTTCTTCAAAGTATTTTAAATAGTTGGCGTAATAGACCACGTTGCCGCAGTCGGTATCGTGGTAAAAAATGGTTTTTTGCATATTATTCTCCGATAATTTTAATTAAAATGCGTTTATTGCGCTGGCCGTCAAATTCACCGTAAAAAATGGTTTCCCACGGGCCGAAGTCCAGGCGGCCTTGCGTTACGGCCACCACCACTTCGCGCCCCAAAAGGGTGCGTTTTAAGTGAGCGTCGCCGTTGTCTTCCCCGGTTAAGTTGTGTTGGTACTTGTCCACTCCGTAAGGGGCCAGTTGTTCCGTCCAGCGTAAAAAATCGGCGTGCAGGCCGCGTTCGTTGTCGTTAATAAACACGCTGGAAGTAATATGCATGGAATTTACCAGGCACAGCCCTTCGCGGATGCCGCTTTTGGCGAGCGCTTCTTCCACTTGCGGCGTGATGTTGACGATTTGGTACCGTTTATCCGTGCAAACGGTTAGATATTGCGTATAAGATTTCATATAATAAATTATACTTGATTTAAAAGGCGGTCCGTCCGCTGGGGTTAAACGCATGAAAAAAGAAGAATTAATGAAGCTTTTGCGCAATCCGGCGCAGTATCGCAAAAATAAGAAAAAGGCGGGCGCTTCCTCCGCTCCCACCGCGGCACAGGTGCAGGCGCGTGAAGAAAAAAAGAAGCAGGATACGGTGTTATTAGGCGTAGGGGTGGGTGTTGCTCTGTTGGTTTTGCTTACGTTTGTATTTGTTCTGTCCGCCAAGAACCGTGCGGAAAATTTGGCGGCCGCGCTGGACCCGGCCCAACTGCAGGGCTTAGCGCTGGCGGATAAAGAATTTAATCCCAATACGGGCGTGCAGGTCGTCCAAGTGCAGGAAGGGCACGACCGCAGCGTAGCCGTTACGCAATTAGGCTCCACGCTGCCTATTATCAGCCGCTTTAATTTTAAAACGCTTACGCCCCAGAGCTATGAAGTAATCGGCGCGGCCCCTTGGGCGTTGACGACGAACTTTGCTTCCAATATAACGGACCCGGATTTAATGCGCTATCTGCTTGCCAATGATAAAATGATTCAGGCGTTTTTAAACCGGCCGGATGTGGAGCCGCTGCTTTCCGACCCGCAGATGTTGGTGGCCTTTGCGTCGGATGAAAAAACGCTGCAGGAATTTTTTGAAAGCGACGTGGTAAAACAGGTTTTAGCCAGTGACAAAATGGTGCAGGCGGTGGCCGGCAGCCGCTGGATGAGTTATTTGCTTATCAGCCAGGCGGGCAAGTACTTCCGCAAGAACCCGCAGGAAGCGGCGGCGGTTATCCGCAACAGCCCGGCTTTGCAGCGGCTGCGCTCCAACTCGTACGTGCGCGCCGCGGTGCAAAATAACCGTTATTTAAAAAGCGTGGCCTCCGTTCTTTTAGGGGTGCAGGCTCCGTTGGAAAATAAACCGAAAATAACTGCAAAAACGCCGGCTCAACCGGCTAAAAAAACCACTAAAAAAACGGTTAAGAAAAAATAGTTGTACAAGTTTAAAAAATTTGTTATACTATTTATGTTGAAAGTAAACAGATTTACGCGGGCGTGGTTCAATGGTAGAACGCGACCTTGCCAAGGTTGAGACGAGAGTTCGATTCTCTTCGCCCGCTCCATTTAAAACCCCGGACAAATGTCCGGGGTTTTTTGTATAAATGTTTTCCTTCCGGGAGTATAAAGACCTATAAAATGCATAGGCCTAAATTCTTTGGGTTCTAGGTCCAAAGACCCTCGTAATTATCCCCTTAAAAAGCCATACTGATAATATAAGAGAGGGGATTATGAAAAACATTCTTTTTATTTTAATCGCTTGCTTATTGGTTACCGTCGTCAACGCCGCGCCGGCCGCCGAGGGTTCCTCTTCCAGCCGCCGCGCCGAATTAATCCAGTTGTATAACCAAAAAGATTTGTTGTTAACCGCCGCCAAAAACGGGGATCTGCCCCGTCTGAACGAATTGGGCGCTAAAGCCCGCGGCGCCTCTTTCTTTTTAGTAACGGATAAATTCGGTAATAATGTTTTTCATTTGGCCAAAGATGCGCAAACGGTTCAAACAATCGCTTATTGGATTCGCCAGAGCGACAACAAAGTTGCCGATACCATCGCCACGCTTAGAAACCAACGCAACCAATTTGGCGAAACCCCTTTAATGATGCACATTAATTATGGCAAAACAGATACTTTTCAGCTTCTCTATGCCGGCTCCCAGTTGGAAAAAGCCGTGCGGGACGCCAAATCCGCCAATAACGGCGGCGCGATGAGCGTAACGGCCGGAATTAAAAACGGGATTGTCCGCTCTTACGCGTCGGATAACAGCGGCCGTACGGTGGCCGAGGCCGCCCGGGCCAACAGCCAGGTTGCGGGAATGGAAAAAGTAATTGCTTTCTTTGAAAAAAATGCGCCTTATCTGTAAAATTTATTAATAGTTTATCCTCACACCTCCGGTACCCCTCCGGAGGTGTTCCCCATTTATATTGGTCGTTTAATGTAGTAAAGCCCGCTTGTTGAAAGCGGGCTTTATTAGATTTTCCGGTGCGTTTCCCAACAGCGCGGCCTGCAAGGCCCCTAGCTGAAAAATTTAATGGAATTAGGCAAAATAACGTCTTCCATTACGTCCAGGGCAAAAGAATCGGTCATTCCCGCGATATAATCGGCTATTACGTCGTCAATTAAAGCGGGGTCTTCCCTGTACACTTTTTTCATAGAGCGCATATATTTGGCAAAGTTTGCGGCGGTTTGTTTGCCTTCGCCCGCATATGCGTCATAATCAAACCCGTAGCGGGTAAATAAACGGCGGAAGTAGTCAAACAAATCGTGGATACATTTATCAATGGTTTCTTTGCGCTGGCGCATCTGCGCGTTGTGGTAAATACGCTCGTAGTTAAACGTGCGCAGTTGGGAGATAAGTGCAAATTTTTCGTCGGAAAAACCGATGCAGTCCCGGTCTTTGGAATGGTTAATCAGGTCCAGCGTCAGGGTGTTGATAATTTCTCCGTTGGATTCGCCCGTTTCTTCGCGTACGGCTTGGGGAATGTCTTTGGTGGTAATTAAATCTGCCTTTACGGCGTCTTCAATGTCCCTCCCCAGATAGGCGATTTTATCCGCCAACCGCACGATACAGCCCTCATAGGTGGAGGGCATTTGGTTGCGCCCGGTAATTTTTTCCAAATCGTTGGGCGCGGCCGCGGGGCGGAGTTGGTTGTTGGCGAAATCTTCGCCGCAGTGGCAGATAATGCCGTCTTTAACGGCAAACGTTAAGTTTAATCCTTCGCCGTAATTGGCCAAATGTTCCACTACCCGGTAACTGTTCAGCTCGTGCAGAAAGCGTTTGGGGCGCGTCAGGCAGGCGTCAATGGCTCTTTCCCCTTCGTGTCCGAACGGGGCGTGCCCAATGTCGTGCCCAAGGCCGATGGCGTACGCCAAATCTTCGCTTAGTTCCCATTTGCCGCTTTTGTTAAGCCCGCGGCAAATAGTGGCCGCAATAGTGGCCACGTGCAAGACGTGTTCTATGCGGGTGCAGATATGGTCGTTATTGGGGGCGAAAAACACTTGCGTTTTATGTTTTAAACGGCGGAAAGGCAGGGAATGTATAATTTTTGTTTGGTCGCGGAAGTATTCATCGCGCAAATCCGGCTTGTGCGGATGGGAACGTTGTAAATAAATCTCTTCGCTGAACGGATTTTTTATCATAAAATTATGATACCATAATATAATAAGGCCCCGCACGGGGCCGGGAGCCCCGTATGCAAACTAAAAAAGCCGTTTACGCAGGAAGTTTTGATCCCGTTACCAACGGACACTTGGATATTATCCGCCGCGCGCGCGACGTTTTTGGCGCGGTTACGGTGTTGGTAATCCCCAATGGGGGGAAGAATCCGCTTTTTTCGTTGGACGAAAGAAAAATGCTGTTGGCGGAAGCGCTGCGGGGGGAAGAAGGCGTTTTGATAGAAACGGCTGCCGGAGGCTTGCTTGCGGATTATTTAAAAGAGCATGGTTTTGGCGTGATTGTGCGCGGGTTACGCGGCGCGCAGGATATAGAGCACGAATTTACAAACGCCTATTATAACCATTCTTTTTATCCGGAGGCTGAAACCGTGTTTTTGGCGGCGCGCCCGGAAATGTCGTTTGTCAGTTCTTCCGCGGTGAGGGAAGCTGCGCATTATGGGGCGGACGTATCGTGTTGGGTGCCCGGGTGCGTGGCGCAGGCGCTTAAAAATAAAAAAAGCTAGTTCCCGGGTTTCTCTATACAATCTGTTTTTTCTAATCTAAAAGGCCTATTCTAAAAATGGGCCTTTTATTTCGTTGTCCAACCGCTTTTAAGTTTTCTACAATATATGTGGAGACGGATAAAAGGAGCTTTTATGCACAGCGCTACAGCATTACAACTTGCGTGCTTGCGCCTGTCCCAGCGGTTAAAACCGCAGCCGGAGGGGCGGATATCCGTATTCTCTTGCCAACAGTCCGCTAAATTTCAGTTTTCCGACATATTTTTTAGAAGTAATTGTTTGCAGGTTGGCAGAGTCCCACTTTTTTATAGGGCCAAAAACCAGTTTTTTCTGGGTCTTTTGGCCCTATTTTTTTGCGTGATTGTTTTGAATAATTTTAAAGAGGAGATTATATGAGAGCGTTATTATCTTTATTATTAAGCTTTAGCATCTTGTTTAGCAGCGTCAGCCCGTCTTTAGCTCAAGTGGGCAAAGGCGCCCGTTCCGTACGCAACGGATTAAAGGCCGCCCGTTCCGTGCGCGTACGTACGCCGGCAGTGCCCCGTACCCCGAGTGTTTCCTCTTCACAAGTAACCCAAACGGTTCGTGCGCAGCGCCCCGCCTCCGTTAAACGCATTCTCTCCTCTTTCAAGCGCGGCAATTATGCCGGGTTAAGCTCTCAGATCCTGCGCCTGCCGGCGGCAGAACGCCCTCTTTTATTGCGCAATGAATTTGTAAACCTGGCGTTAAATGGCCACGTCGCCGCCCCTGAATTGGCGGAAGCGGTATCTTTTTACCGTCAGGATTTGTCGCAGGCTGCCAACGGTTTTGCCAAAACGGCGGGCCTGGATTTAAATACGTTTTTGTCCTCTGCAAAAGATGTTTACTCCGCTGATTTTACCACATTAACTTTCTGCCGGTTTGCCCTGGCTGATGCCGGGTCTTTGGCGCTGTTTGGCAGCAAAGCCGACGCCTCTGCGCTTACCGGGTTTTATAAAACCGCGGTAGGAACGCCGTTCCAGCCCGTTGCGGCCGTCATTACGGCGCGCGGTTTGCTACGCTACGGCGCGTATGAAGAATTTTCCGCCTGGGCCAAAGAAAACGCTTCCAACGATTATTTTTGGGGCGAACTTTCCGCTTATGTGAAAGAACAAGGTCTTCCGGTGGAGCTGGATATTCCGGCGGCCGAAACTGAAGCCGTTTCTGCCGGGCTGCGCAGTGTTTTGACGAAAGGGCCCGAAGCGAATTTATTGCACGCTGATTTTAGCCGCGCGGCAACCGCAAAATGGATGGCGTTGGAAGCAAAACCGGCCGCGCCCGCTCCTGCGGCGCAACCTGCGGCACAAGCCGCGCCGGCCCCCGCCTTGGCCTCTCCTGCACTGCATGTGGATGTGGCGGCGGCTGATTTAAATTTATCTCCCGTAGAAATAGCCGCCCCCCGCCAAACCGCTGCCGCGGCTCCTGCGGCGGATGCGGCTCCTGTTCAAACGCCGGCTGTTTCTTCCGGCGCGAATAAAGCTTTAACTCCCGCCAGAGCTTCTTCCAACTCCGGCATTTTGTACAGCGGCCTGCCGGTTTTTGAAATGGCGGCTGCGATGCAAAAAGGATACCGCAAAGTAGTAGACTGGTTCCGCGGCAAGAAAACCTCCCGCAATGCGCTTGCGGAAGAACCCGGCTTGCACGAAAACAGAGTGGCCCCCGTATACGAGGCGCGCCGCGTTTCCCCCGCTTCTTTAGGGGCGGAGGACTGGGCTCCCGTACCGACGGAAGACATCGCTGCGGAAGTGGCCGAAGACGGTTTTAAATTTACGCTTGAAAACGAAGATGGCGTGGAAAGCATTTTAGACAATGTGGATATTTCTATTGACGCTTCCATTAAAACGAAAGGTTATAATCGCGTCGTTTTGGCGCAAGACCACGTTTTTGAGTTGCGCAACTTGGAGCTCGCCCCCGGCGAAATTGACCATTTTTACGTAGAAATGCCCAACTCCTCCGGTGAACTGGTGCGGTTAGGGCAGGGCGCGGCGGGTTTGGATATGCCCCGCCATTTGCGCGTAAAATTGGAAAAAGTTCCCAACCGCCGCTATCAAGTCCGTACGCTGGACTTGTACCACGAAGGTTCCTCTGTTCCTTATATGTCTGCGGATGTGGACGCTTCCCTGCTGCCTTCCGGCAAGGGCCATCTGCTGGCCGATAAAGAAGGCAACGTGTGGTTTGTTTCGGAGGAAAAAGGCGAACGGGTTTTATTGAAAGATTATTACATCCGCCTGCCCAAAGAAGACAGCAAATACTGGGCTAAAATTATGCAAAAAGACGGCAACGCCTTTGCGCTGCAGTTCCACTCTACGCTGGATAAAACCGGCGTTATTGCTACTTCCATCCCTGCCTTGCAAATCGGCTGGGGTAAAATCGGCGGCAGAGTATTAAACGAATATACGGATTTTAGCGAGTCCGCTTCCAGCTCCTTAATGTTTGGCATTAACAACGTGCTCCCCTCGTTGGTGGGCTTTGTGCATCCGCTGCTTAAACGCTACGGCGAGGCCCGTGTCAGCCGCTGGGGTGTAGGATTACTGCTGGGCGGCGGCGCAACGGCGCTGGGCTCCGGTTTGTATGGCGTATTGGACGGGCATATGTCCCCGCTGCAAACGGCCGGCTTCCTGGGTGCGGTAACGCTGACAGCCATCGGCACTTCCGTTACCCGCTACGTACAAAACATTTTAATCAGCGCCAACCGCGGTAAAGTAATGAGCCGCGGCGGTATGGGCAAAAAAGGCCGCGGCGCCAAAGGGACGGAAGTAAGCGCCCAAGCGTATGACTGGAACTATTTGTGGGGCCGCACGAAAGACGTTTTCTCCTTGCGTAAACGCCCCGGCACCCGCAACGGTCCGCTTTTTCAAAAGGCCACCGCTATGAAAAATTTCGGTGCGATGTCCTTCTTCGCTTTCCCGTGGGCGGTTAACCAAACCGTTGAAATGCTGACGGGCGTAAACCCCGGGTTTAACATTATGCTCAGTTTCGTTCCGTATACTTTGTATGCGGCCCGCACTTTCCTTAAAGTAAGAAAAATCGCTTATAAAGATGCTTTCCCGATGAGCGTCAGCACCATGGAAAACAAATTTAAAGAAACCTTGGCAAAAGTAACCGACGAACTCGCCGCCTTGCCGCCGTCCGCTTTGCAGGAAGGTGCCGATGAATTATTAGCCGCCGCCAAGCTGCTGCATTCCGATATTAAAGCATTGGCGACGGTGGAAATCCGCCAGAATAAAGGCTCTTTTGGGGACTGGGTTTTAAAACACGAGCAGGAAGCCGTAACGGCGCTGCGCGAACGGCTGGTTTCCCAGCACGGTTTGACGCCCGCCCAGGCCGAAAGCGATGCGCAGGCGTTGCAAAAAGTGTTTGACTCGTTGGAACACCGCGACGTAAAACTTTCTTCCGTTATTAAGACGCCTCTTTTAAAAGGCAGTTTGGCCGCTATGGCGCTGGCGACGGTGCACGAACTGAGCGTTTCTTCCGGCTTCTCGTTTGCGATGAAAGGCTTGCCAGTCCCGCAAGGCCGGCAGGATTTGGTGTTTGCCATAACGGGTCTTTCTATGTACGGATTTATGTACTTGGGCCGCTCATTGGGAAACTGGCTGAGCCGTTATATCAGCCCGGCCACGATGTACGGATTTTCCAGCTTAACGTCTATTGCCGGGACGGCGATGATGGCTAACGCCAACGCCGCGGGCGATATGGGCGGGCTGATTGCAGGCTCGCTGGTGGCCAGCTTTGGCGTAGGCAACTTCTTCGCTGCTATGTATGAACATATGGTAAACCTGGCCCCCAAATACCAGCGCGAAATTTCGCTCTTGATTACGTATACAATGCCGATTGCGGCCATTATGTCTATGCCGATGCGCTGGCTGGTGGACGTAACCGGAATGCCGAGTATTGACTTGTGGCTCTCCGAAGCTGCGGTGGGCGGAAGCTTGCTGTTAACGACCGCTATGCTGCGCAATTCCACTTTGGTGCAAGTGGCAAAACACGAAACCTCCCGCTTGTGGAAAAGAATAAAAGGCGTTTTTAAACGCGGCGGTAATAATAATCCCGGCGATTTAAACGGAGCCGCTCCCGCGAACTAAACATTTGTAACAATATGCCACATCCCCCCGGCCCGTTCATGCGGCCGGGGGATGTTGTTTATAACGGGAAGGGGGCTGACTATGAATTTGTTGCATACAATTTCTGGTGTAAGGTTATTTATGTGTTGCCGCGCCCTTTCCGGTCATCCCCGAGGGTTGTAGTCGGGGATCTGTTGTTCGTAAAAAGGAACAGCTACCTGACAGATGTTTTAGGGAATGTTATTTATTTTGTAAAGATATTTAATATAAAAACGCCCCGGCTTTTTGACCGGGGCGTTGCTTGTAGCGGAAGAGCGGTTTATTCCAAAAAGTGCTGCCGCCCGCTGACGATGGATTCCGCACGCATTAACGAAGCGTCAATGTTTTTGCAGATATGGTCTTCGCCCAATTTTTGGATGAAGCCGTATTTATCCAGCGTTTTTAACACGTGTTTTTGCACGTGGGACAACACCAGCTGTACGCCGTCTTTCTGGCAGCGGTCGTAAATGCGTTCCAGCGCGTGGAAGCCCGTGGCGTCAATGGCGGGGACGCTTCTCATACGTAAAATAAGCACTTTGCAGTCTTTGTGATGTTCCAGCGAATCCAAAAATTTATTGGCCGCACCAAAGAAAAACGGCCCGTTAATTTCGTAAACGCTGACGTGTTTGGCAATGATTTTAGTATCAATATCGTCCTTGCGGCGAACCTCGTCAAACAAATCGTCGTCCGTGTTTTTAATTTGGTACACGTCGCTCATACGTTTCATAAAAAGCACGGCCGCCAAAACAAGGCCGAATTCAATGGCCACCACCAAGTCTTCCACTACGGTTAAGGTGAAGGTGGTAAGCAGGATGGCGATGTCGCTTGCCGGGGCTTTAAACAGCGCGGTAAAAGAACGCCAGTCGCTCATACGGTACGCCACCAGGAACAAAATGGCCGCCAAAGACGTCATGGGAATAAGGCCGATATACTTCATCAGGCACAGCATCATAATCAGCAAAAATACCGCATGGGCCATACCGGCTATTGGCGTGCGTCCGCCGTTTTCTATATTGGCCGCCGTACGCGCGATGGCTCCCGTGGCGGGTAAACCGCCAAATAAGCCGGAGGCCACATTGGCTACGCCCGTGGCTACCAGTTCCATATTGGAGCGGTGGCGTTTGCCAATCATCCCATCCGCCACCACGGCGGAAAGCAAGCTTTCAATCCCGGCCAAAAAAGCAATGGTAAACGCGGCGGGCAGCAGTTTGCGGATCACTTCCAGGCTGATTTCGCCCGGCATATGCGGCATAACAAGCGTGCCGTCCACCTGGCCGAACGTGGAAGTAATGGTGGCCACGTTTAAGCCGGCAAATTTTACAAGCAGGGTGGTAATGATCAGCGCCGCCAGCGACCCCGGGAACGCCCGCCATTTTTTAGGCCAAAAAATAATAATCGCTAGTGTTAACAGCCCGATGGCAAGCGTAGGCCAGCTGGTATGGCAGAAATTATGTAAATAAACGGACCATTTGGCAAAAAAATCGCTGGGCAGATTGGTAAGGCCCATGCCAAAAAAGTCGTTAATTTGCGTGGAAAATAAAACGACGGCTATACCGCTGGTAAACCCGGTGGTTACGGGATAGGGAATAAATTTAATAAACGCGCCAAATTTTAAAAGGCCCATTAACATTAAAAAAATCCCGGCCATAATGGTGGCGGTTAACAGCCCGGCCACGCCGAATTTTTCAATAATGCCGTATACAATCACAACAAACGCGCCCGTCGGGCCGCCTATTTGCACGCGGCTTCCGCCCAGGAGCGAAATCAAAAAACCCGCCACTACGGCGGTAATCAAGCCCTTTTCGGGCGTAACGCCGGAGGCGATCGCCAAAGCGATGGACAACGGCAGCGCAACGCAGGCCACTACCAGGCCCGCGCTCAAATCTTTCAAAATCCGTTTGGAAGTAAAATCTTCCGGGCGGTTTTGCAGCAGCGTCAGCAATTTGGGTTTTAACATCATACTTATCGGTTGAATAATTTACGCAATAATTTGTCGTAATGGGGTTGGGGAATTTGCATTCCCGGCGTGGTGATTCTTCCGCCGTGCGGACCGTGATAATCGGACCCGGCGGTAGCCAGCAGCCCGTATTTGCGCGCAAGAGCCAAAAGGTCTTGCTTCATGGTAAACGTATGAGCGGGATAAAAGACTTCTATTCCGTCCAGCCCCGCTTCCGTCCAGGCGGGGAAGTTCCAATGTTCCGCCACAATACCGGGATGCGCGATAACGGCTGTGCCGCCCGCGCGTTTAATGTGCTGGATGGCTTCTATAGCGCTGACCCCGGCGGAAGGCACATAGCCCGGCTGCCCCGGCACCAGCCAGCGGCGGAAGCCTTCCTGGCGGGTGGGGACGACCCCGTTGGCTTTTAAAGCGTCCGCCACGTGGGCGCGTGAAACGGTGTTGGGGGCTCGTTTAAAAACGTCCTCTTCCGTGATGTTTACGCCCGCCTCAATTAATTGGCGGATGATTTGGCGTATGCGGTTTTTGCGGTTTTCGCGGTTTTGGGCTAAAAAAGCCTGGAACCCGGGGTTGTCCAGGTCCAGGTTATAGCCGGTAAAATGCAAATGGTCGTGGTCCCGGGTGCTTATTTCCACGCCGGGAGTGAATAAAATGCGGTGTTCTTTGCATACGGCTTCGGCGCGGCGTACGCCGTCCGTGGTGTCGTGGTCCGTAAGCGCAAATACGTTTGCGCCGGATTTAAGGGCCGCGTGCACCACTTCTTCGGGCGAACAGGTGCCGTCCGAATAATCCGAATGGGTATGCAAATCTATTTTAGGCATTTAAACGCGTTCCACCGCCGTTACGCCGGGGACGAGTTCTTTAATTTTCTTTTCCACAACGGCTTGCAGCGTCATCTGCGCGTGCGGGCAGCTGCCGCAGCGGCCGCGCAGGCCTACGGTTACGATGCCGGTTTTTTCGTCTACGCCGATGAGCTGGATGTCCCCTCCGTCGGCTTGCAGGATGGGGCGGATTTGCCCGATTACTTCTTCTACTTGTTCTTTCATAGGATTCTCCCAAAACATTATTTTCTTTATTATAGCTTTTTTTACGGGACAAAGCGGGCGGCGTAAAAGTATGAAAAAATTGCGTTTTCGGGGGAAATATTGCTATACTTTGGGGGTAATGTTTTTAAGCCTTTGGTAAGGAGAGAAGGTATATGAGAAAAATGATCGCTTTAGCCGTACTTTTATTTGTCGCCGCCGCGCCCGTTTTCGCCCAGAAATACGCCAGCGTAAACGCCAAGAGAGCCAACATCCGCACCTGCGCCGGCACCAAATGCGCCATTAAATGGTATGCGTGGAAATATACGCCCGTCATTATGGTAAAAACCAATGAAGACAAAAGCTGGGTGCTCGTAAAAGATTTTGAAGGTTTCAACGGCTGGATTTCCGCCGACTTGTTAAGCCCTGCCGGCGGTATGGCCGCCAAAGTGGATTTAAACGTCCGCAAAGATCCTTCCGCCAGCGCGGAAATCGTTTGCACGGTGGAAAAGGGTTATCCCTTTAAATACCTGGCCAAAAAAGGCAACTGGATTCAAGTGGTGGACAACCCCGAAAACACCAAAGACGGCCAATGCAAAGGCTGGGTATATAACGCCAACTTGTGGGGTTTCTTTAAACAATAAGTTTTTAAGAATGAAAAAGGGGCCTTCGGGCCCCTTTTTTATCGGTTTTGGCAGGCTTGAAAAAAACCCGAACAGGGATATACTATAAACAAAGCAGCCTTGCCAAAGGTTCCGCGAAAAGGGTAAAATATAATTATGAAGAAAATCTTAACTGCTGCGGCCGTAGCCAGCGTGATTGCGTGCGCTTTCTGCCTGGCCCGTTCCGTCAGCGAAGGACGCTTTAATATTTCGGGCACCGTAACCGTGCCGGACCGCTTGGTCCGTATGGCGGAGTCCGACAATAATTCGTGCGCCATCATCGTTAAAAACGAGGCCGACGTTCCCGTGGCCATTAAACGCGTGGTGAACCCCAAGTTCCCGCTTGCGTTTACCATGGGCGAAGAAGACTTGCTGGCCGAAAGTTTGGACGGCGCGCTGAAACTGGAAGTGCAAATTAACAATCACGGCCAGTTGGGGCTTGTAAAACAGGGTGATATCTTCGGGTCTTCCGAAGCTATGATTAAGCCCAACGCAAAAAATGTGTTGGTGCAGGCGGATAAAACCATGGGCCGCGTGCAGCTTGCGCGTAACGTGAAGGGGAACTTTTTCCGCACCGCCGCCAGATAGTAACCGCGGTTTGAATTTACGCACCGGATAAGATTTTTCTTATCCGGTGTTTTTTTATTGTAAAGCTTATTTTACGTTTTGGTATTCGTTAAATTCTTGTTTTATTTCCAACAGTAATTCCGTTTGATAAATTTGCCGGGAGTATAACAGCGGCAGGCGGCAGGAGTAGAACGGGCAGGTTTTGATTAGCTGGGCCAGCAGTTTTTCCGTATGGCTGAAGGATGTTTCCAATCGGGCAAAAAGCGCGGACATATCCGGTGCGTTTTGTTTCATAATCGCTCCCGTCCGCCCGCGCGTTGCCGGATGAAAAAGAAAAAGGGCGGACTTCTAATAGGGATTGGAGCCGCCTAAGAGAAGCCGCCCTTTCCGCGCCCAAAGGCGCGGAAAAAGGAGGCTTTTCGCCTCTAGCTCCAATCTATAATCCAAGCCCTGTACGCGCAGCCTGAATAACGGGTGTTCTCCACACCATAGAGGCAAAAATCCTTAAATCTTTTACATTAAGTAGTATAGCATTTTTGTATTCTGCCGGGCGCAGAAGGGAAAACTGCTATAATGTTTGCATGAAAAAAATTATTTTAACGGCGTTGGCTTTTATTTGTGCGGCCGGGGTGTGGGCGCAAGTCAGTGTAATTAGCGTAACGGATGAAAATAAACACTCCAAAAAAGAAGATTTTTCCCATACATTTGAATACTATATCTTGCCGCTAAACGGCACTTCCGCCGCCAAATGCCAGGCTACGCGTATTGGGCGGCGTTGGTTTGCTACGGCTGCGCACTGCGTAAAACCCTTGTGCGACAACGGGTGCACGGTGGAGCTGGATTTGCTTGAACAGCCTTTTTCCGCCCGGGCGGCGGTAACCCATACCGTTAAAAAACCGGCAGTATTTGTTCATCCGGATTATAAAACCGGCGCGCTTGCACTAAATGATTTTGCCCTTTTTAGGCTGGACTTGGACCGTACCCCGCTGACCTATTACCGCCGCGGCGCACAAAATGTGGCGGTGTCCGCGCAGACGTTTGCCGCGTTTTTAAATAAAAACCGCCGTGCCGCCAGTCAGTTAAAACATATCCAAAGCCCGGAATTTCCCCCGCTGGTGCGGTTTGGAAAAGGGAATTTTATATTAACGCGCAAGATTTCGGTCGTTTCTATTTTTGGAGGCAAGAGGAATATCAAGACGAACCCGAATCCCGTACACTATGTGCATGGTTTGGGCTATGCGTATACAGAAAATTTCGGCATTATTCAGGGAATGAGCGGTTCGGGCGTAGTAACAAACACGGGGGAGCTTTTGGGGATGATTTCCGGCAATTTATCCACCTCCCGTGCGGGCCTGAGCAAAGCGGCCGCTGTGAAAGAGTTTTTTATGTTTCCCGTATTTAACGACAATATAGCTTCTTTTATGCAAAAAGCGATGGGGAGCGACTATTATAAGCTGGACTGGAAAGACGCCGTTCCCTCTTTTGTGCAAGCTTCCAAAAAAGATTACAAAACCATTATTCAGGCGGCCCGGTCGGCGGCCGAACAAAAATAATCTTGCTCCAAAAGAAGGCGCCCCGGGTGTAACAACCCGGGGCGTACTTTTTAGTAAAGTTTATTTTTTACTTTCGCGTCGCGCTTTGCGCTTGGCCAAGCGTTCCGCTTTTGTTTCGCGCCGTTTATAGCCGGCGTGGTCGGGCGAATTGGGGGCTTCTTCGTCAAAATCCCCGTTCCATTCAAATTCGCGTCCGCCCACAATCAAGGTGTCTCCGTCTTCCACCCCGTATTTAAGGAGGGCTTTTTCCAGCCCTATTTTTTTGAAGATGCCGCGCAGGCGCGCCACCGCTTCGGGCTGGTTGAAGTTTGTCATAGCGATAAACTCCACCACTTTTTTACCCGTAATGTGGATGACATCGTTTTCATCCCGTTCAATGGAAAAAATGGGTTCCACTTTATGTGTTGCGGCCGTTTTTTCTTCTATGACGGGTTGTTCTACAGGGGTGGCGGCCAGAATTTTAACCACTTCATCCAGTACTTTGTCCACTCCTTCGCCCGTAGCGGCGGACATCAGCATTACTTTATGTTTTTTGAATTTCTTTTTAATGCTTTCGTACGCTTTTTTGGCTTCCGGCAAATCCATTTTGTTTACCACAATAATGCGCGGTTTTTCAAACAGTTTTTTATCAAAGGCTTTTAATTCTTCTTCAATTACTTTGACGGATTTTTCCGCACTCATCCCGTCAAAGCCGTCCGGGTCTACCAAGTGCAGCAGCACGCGCGTGCGTTCAATGTGTTTTAAAAATTGGTGCCCCAGGCCTTTGCCCTCGCTGGCCCCCTCAATAATCCCCGGGATGTCCGCCGTGGCGAAACTGATGCCTTTGTGCAGCGTAATGCCCAGGTTTGGGTTGAGCGTAGTAAACGGATAGTCCGCAATGCGCGGCCGTGCGGCCGAAATGCGGCTTAAAAACGTGCTTTTGCCCGCATTGGGGAAGCCGACGAGCCCCAAGTCCGCCAGTACTTTTAACTCCAAGATAAGCGTTACTTCTTCGCCCGGCTGGCCGTTTTCGGCAATGTGCGGGGCGGTGTTGTTGCGCGTTTTGAAAGATTGGTTGCCTCTGCCGCCCATCCCGCCGCGGGCCACGGTAAACTGCTGGCCGGGTTGGGTTAAATCGGCGATGATTTGTCCGTTTTGTTTGACGATGGTTCCGCAGGGCACGCGGATAATTTTATCTTCGCCCGCGCGGCCCGTTTTGTTATATGTGCCGCCTTTTTCGCCGTTTTGGGCTTCAATATGCGGGTTGTAGGCCAGTTCCAACAACGTCGTAAGGTTGGGTTCGGCCTGTAAAATAACGTCGCCGCCGCGTCCGCCGCAGCCGCCGTTGGGGCCGCCGAATTCAATAAATTTTTCGCGGCGGAAAGATAAACATCCGTCCCCCCCTTTGCCGGCGGTAACGTAAATTTTAACGCGGTCTAAAAAGCTTCCCGATTGCATAATGTCCTCTGTTTGGCGGAACGGATCCGCCGGTGGTTTAAAATTAAAAAATTATTCCGCTTGCATTTCCCGCGCAAGCAATTTTTTAGACAAACTGCGTTTTGCTTTCGTCCGGGCGCGTTTTACTTTGGCGCGGGCGGAAGTTTTGGTGCAGGTGTACGTCCATTCATCTTGCGAAACGTGCAGTTCGTCTTTCTTCATATTTTGATTATAACGGCCGTGCGGCATTTTGCCGCGCGAAAAAAAGGGTTATTACAAAAAAAGCGGCAGGACGAATCCTGCCGCTTTTTAAACTGTGAAGCTTTTATTTGGCCGCGTCGGCTTTTTTGGCTTTGGCGGGAGCTTTTTTCGCAGCCGGTTTTTTGGCGGCGGCGGGCTTTTTGGCGGCCGGTTTAGCGGCGGCTTTTTTAGCGGGCTCTTTGGCTTCTTTGGTTTCCGCAACTTTGGGGTACACGGAAATCTGCTGTTTGCCTCTTCTCACCCATTCAAAGGTGACGATACCCGACACGCGGGCAAAAAGGCTGTCGTCGCTGCTTCTCGTTACGTTGGTAC